>ERZ1643251.3832-NODE-3832-length-13530-cov-5.173506_pt1 | contig 13530 bp, 10 predicted proteins | sample MGYA00579261_ERZ1643251 | MGnify/ENA primary metagenome ERZ1643251 (study PRJEB29033, sample SAMEA4952267) | chicken gut metagenome | biome: Broiler Chicken; feature: Gastrointestinal Tract; material: Caecum | place: Ireland | collected 2018 | study: Broiler... | reverse complement strand
CGGTTCAAGATGTCATTAAAGGCAGAGGAACGGGCGGTACAATTAATTTTAATACTTCATCCGAACGTTTAATTCTTTGTTATCCGCATTTAAAGGTCTATGACTCCGAATCTGATTCTATAAAACTACAGCCTTATTCGCAGAGACTTGCAGGTGTTATCGCCGCAAAAGATGTCGACAAAGGTTATCACTGGTCGCCTTCAAATACTGAAATTCAAGGAATAGTCGGTATTGAAAGACAGCTCACTTCAATGATTAACGACCCGACATCCGAAGTAAACAGTCTGAATGAATGCGGAGTTGTAACTGTTTTCAATTCTTACGGTTCAGGTTTTAGAACCTGGGGTAACCGTTCCGCTGCATATCCTGCTTTAACCCATCCTACAAACTTTATTAACGTCAGAAGAACGGCTGATATTCTTCATGAGTCAGTTGAGTATGCAATGCTCCAGTTCATGGATTATCCGATTGATAACGGTTTGATTGATTCAATTTGCGAAACGGTTAATCAGTTTATTAGAACCTTGATAGGCCGCGGAGCGTTGTTTGACGGCAAGTGTGCATTCAACTCGGATAAAAACCCGACAACCGAAATTGCAAACGGGCATCTTACCTTTGATATTGAGTTTATGCCGCCCACTCCTGCCGAAAGGATAACTTTTGAATCTTTCATTGATATTGAGCTATTAAAATCGTTAGGCGGTTCCTAATGTACTGCATTGTTGATGATAACGGGCAACTTGATATCTATGCTCAAAGCAGCGATCGCTGCCACAAATGTAAAAATACGCACAAATGTCCGCTTATAGTCGCACTCAGAGATGAGTTTGTTGTTATGCGTTATTCGGATATTTCAATTAAAGACTGCTGTTTCTTTAAAAGGCGCTTGTTTTAGCGCATTTGCGCAGTCTGAAAACGGAGTTTATATCAATGTCAAAAATAGAAATTAATAAATTAACCAATGCCAACGTATATATGAACGGAATTAACCTTTTAGGCAGAGCCGAAGAGGTGCAGCTCCCGCAGATTAAACACAAAATGGCGGAGCACAAGGCTCTTGGTATGGTTGGTTCTGCCGAGTTTTTTGCAGGTATTGATAAGCTGGAGTGTAAAATTAAATGGAATGCGCTATATCCAAGCGTTATGACTATTTGCTCAAATCCCTTTCTGTCTACAATGATACAGGTTAGAGCAAATCTTGAAACTTACAATGGCACGGGAAGAATTAAAGAAGTTCCTGCAACCGCCTTTTTAATCGGAACTTTTAAAGAGTTTCCCCTGGGTAATATCAAACCGCAGGAAAATGCAGAATACGAAACGACAATGTCTGTAACTTACGCAAAATTAATTGTAGACAGCATTGAAATTTTTGAAATCGATGTTCTTGAAAATATCTACAAAGTCGGAATGGTTGATATGCTAAGCACCTTCAAGAAAAATACGGGGGCTTAATGACAGACGAATTATTAATTAAAAAGGCAAATTCTAAATATTCTCTAACAGAAGAAATTGCGACCCGCAAACGTGCATTGAATTTTTATTCTCTCGCTAATATTCTGCCGGATCCTGATATCGTTCTCAGAAAACAAGGTAAGGATATCAGGATTTACAAAGAACTGCTTTGCGACCCTCACGTTTTTGCCTGCACACAATCCCGTAAGTCTGGTGTTCTTTCTCTTAACTGGGAAATTAATCGAGGTTTAGATAAAGACAAAAACGCCAAAGCTGTTGAAGAATTACTTAAAAAACTGGATATACAAAAACTCATATCAGATATTCTTGATGCAACACAGTTTGGATTTCAGCCCTTAGAGATTATCTGGAAGAAAACAAAATCAGGACACGTTCTACCTGAAAAAATTGTTGCAAAACCGCAGGAATGGTTTTGTTTTGATGATGATAACAATCTAAAATTCAGAACCAAATCCGACTATTACGGTGAAATTGTCCCGGATAAAAAATTCCTGCTTGCTCAAAATAATCCAAGCTACAATAACCCCTATGGTGAGCGTACTCTGTCCCGTGTATTCTGGGCTGTAACTTTTAAAAAAGGCGGATTAAAATTCTGGGTTGTTTTTACTGAAAAATACGGAATGCCGCACCTTATAGGTAAACACCCCCGCGGAGCAAGCAAAGAAGAAACAAATACTCTTGCTGATATGCTTGAAGATATGGTTCAAGATGCCATTGCCGTTATTCCTGACGATTCTTCGGTTGAAATTCAAGAGGCAAATAAATCGTCCTCTGCCGAGATTTATGAAAAACTTATCGATAAAATGAATGCCGAAATCTCTAAAGCAATTCTTGGGCAAACATTAACAACAGAAGTCGGCAGCACGGGCAGCTATGCCGCAAGCAACACTCATATGGCAGTTCGTCAGGATATTATCGATTCAGACAAAAAACTCGTTGAAAGCACAATAAATCAACTGATTCAATGGATTTATGATATAAATTTTTCAAATGAAGATGTTCCAATCTTTGAAATGTATGCACCGGAAGAAGTTGATTTAACTTTAGCTCAAAGAGATAAAATTCTTTCTGAAACAGGGGTTAAATTTACTAAAGAATATTTTATTAAGGCATATGGATTTGAAGAAGATGATTTTGAAATCAAAGAAGATATTTCACCTATACAAAACCCCCAATTTAAAGAATTTAGGGAAAGCCAGCCATCTGCCCCCGGGCAAGATCAAATAGAAAATTTGCTTGAATTTATTTCAACAAAGAAATTAAATAATCAGGCTCAACAAATGATTTCACCTTTGATTTCACTTATTGAGGAGTGTGAAAGTTTTGAAGAAGCCTGCGAACTGTTAACCGATAAAAATTTGCACAGTAAGCAATTTGAACAATCTCTTCAAAAAGCTCTTTTCTTGTGCGAACTGCAAGGGAGGTCAGATGGACTTGAATAAAATCCATCAAGGACACGCCTTAAATATTTTAAAAACATTTCCCGATGCCTCTGTAAATATGTGTATTACTTCACCTCCATACTGGGGATTGAGAGATTATAAAACAGATTCTGTTAAATGGGATGATGGTTGGCTTGGAGAACTTGGAACGGAATCTGATGTTAATGCATACATTAATCATCTTTGCGACATATTTGATGAGGTTAAACGGGTTCTAAAAGATGATGGCACCTGTTGGGTAAATATTGGTGATACATATCATAATAAAAATTTGTGTTTAATCCCTTTTTGTTTTGCACTTGAAATGTCAAACAGAGGATGGATAGTTCGCAATGTTATTATTTGGCAAAAACCTAATGCAACATCACAAAGTGCCAAAGATAGATTTACTGTTGATTTTGAATATCTGTTATTCTTCTCGAAAAATAAAAAATATTATTTTGAACAACAGTTTGAACCATTTCAAAACTCGACATTGCAACGTGGAAAGCGAAAGTTTAGCGAAAACAAAAGCCATTTTTACCAAGGTTACGGAAGACTCCAACAGCAAAAATTCCATCAAAAAGTCTTAAATGAAAGCTTACCGGGAAGAAATATGCGTACCGTATGGAACATTCCAACAAAGTCATATCATGGCGCACATTTTGCAGTGTTTCCTCCTGACCTGATTGAAATACCTGTTAAATCAGGCTGTCCTAAAGATGGCATCGTTTTAGATCCGTTTATTGGAAGTGGCACAACTGCCATTGTTGCAAATAAATTAAATCGCAGATGGCTCGGCATTGAGCTTAATTCTGAATATATAAAACTGGCTGAACACAGAATATCTCAAAATACATAGGAGTTATATGCCCGCAACATCAAAAGAAGAAGCCGAGTTGAAAAGAAATTTTCTTAAACAGCGGCAGAGTTTACCATTGCATTTAAAAATTGAAATGTCAAAACGCAGAATTAGAGAATTTTATGAACACTTTGACGGCAAAGTGTATGTTTCTTTCTCCGGCGGAAAAGATTCAACCGTATTATTGCATCTGGTTCGCAGTCTTTATCCTGATGTGCTGGCAGTATTTGTTGACACAGGTTTGGAGTATCCTGAAGTAAAAGATTTTGTGAAAACCTTTGATAATATTACAATTATTCGCCCTAAATTCCCATTTAATAGAGTAATTGAAGAATACGGTTACCCGGTAATCAGTAAGGAAGTCGCAAAATTTATAGAAGACAACCGCAGAAATCCAAACGGATATACCGCAAAAAAATTCGATTCTAATAGCGATTATATAAAAAAATACGGCTCACGCTATGATTTATCAAAATGGAAATTTTTGCGAGACAGTAATATTAAGGTTTCTGCTCAATGCTGCAATGTAATGAAAAAACAGCCGGCTAAAAAATTTGAAAAAGAGTCCGGGCTAAAACCGTTCATTGCAACTATGGCAGCTGAGAGCAATCTTAGAAAACAGGAATATCTTAAGAAAGGATGCAATTCTTTTGAAACCAAGCGCCCTGCATCCACTCCTCTTGGTTTCTGGACTGAACAAGATATTCTTCAGTATTTAGTTGAAAATAACCTCCCTTATTGTTCACTTTATGGTGAAATTCTAAAAGATAAAACAGGCAAATATTTTACAACTAAAGCTAAACGAACAGGCTGTATGTTCTGCATGTTTGGAGTACACACGGAAAAATCCCCGAACCGTTTTGAATTGATGAAAACAACACATCCAAAGCTATATGACTATTGCATAAATAAGCTCGGATGCGGGAAAGTCCTTGATTTTATAGGAGCTAAGTATTAATGGTTGAACTTAAAGGTTTATTTAAACTTGCTCCTGCTGCTGCAATTAAATATTTTCAAAAAAAAGAAAACGGTATCACTTGGGATTGGTACGATCTATGGGAGGATGCTCATAATAAAACATTTACGGTTGCTAAAGCAATGCGGGAGGATATCTTAAAAGATATTCGAACTTCTTTAGACAAAGCACTCTCGGAGGGTAAAACCTTTCAGGAGTTTCAAAAAGAACTCAAACCTACCCTACAAAAGAAAGGTTGGTGGGGTGAGCAAATTGTGGTTGATTCTAAAGGTAATGCCGAGAAGGTTCAACTTGGTTCAATGTATCGATTAAAAACCATATATTCTGTTAATATGCAGACTTCATATATGGCAGGTCGATACAAAACTCAGATGGATAATGTCGACAATAGACCATATTGGGAATATGTTGCAGTCCTTGATAAAAGAACCAGACCCGAACATGCCCAACTACACGGGTTAATTTACAGATATGATGATCCGTTCTGGGCTAGTTTTTATCCTCCAAACGGTTGGAGATGCCGCTGTCGCGTAAATGCATTATCTAATTACAATCTCAAAAAGAAAGATACGAAATCGGGTAACTCCACAGGACTTTTATCTCAAGAAATGCGCCTTGTATCAAAAAAATCAGGTGAGTACAAGCCGGTTACGGTTTATACAGACCCTCTAACAGGCAAGAAAATTGCCCCTGATGTCGGTTGGTCTCATAATCCGGCTTCAGGTTTGAACGATATTTGAACACCAATTAAACATTAATTAAAGGAGTTTTAAATGACTATTGATAAAAAAAGTTTATTAAACTGGGTTGGCGGGAAAAGATTACTCAGAAAAACTATTGCCCCGCTTATTCCTGCCGATATAAAATCCTATATTGAGCCGTTTGGAGGAGCGGGGTGGGTATTATTCTATAAAGACCGTTGGGCTGACTTAGAAATCTATAACGATCTGGATAGCAGATTAGTTAATCTGTTCAGGGTTGTAAAATACCATCCGAATGCGCTTAAAGAGGAATTGCAGTATCTTCTCGGCTCTCGTGAAATATTTCTACAATTTTTAAACGGAACATTTATTACAGATATTCAGCGCGCTGTGCAGTTTTTGTTTTTAATCACCCGTTCATTTGGCGGTCGTGGTGATACTTTTGGAACAGTAAAAAAAACTTCAGGCGGCGCATCAAAATCTCAACACAATGTTTTAGAAAAAATCGATGCAATTCATAAGCGCCTTGATAAAGTTCTTATAGAGAACCGGGATTTTGAAAAATTAATCAAGCAATATGATTTTGAGGATGCATTTTTCTATTGCGATCCTCCATACACTTCAGGTTGCGGTTATGAAGTGACATCTACCATAAACTTTGACCATAAACGTTTAAGAGATGTTTTGGGCGGCATCAAAGGGCGTTTTCTTCTCTCCTATGATGATTCTACAAAAGTTCGAGAATTATACAAGGGGTATGAAATGATTGAAGTTGAACGCCTGAACGGGATAAACAATCGTGAAGGAAAAAATCGCACAAATAAAATATATAAAGAACTTCTGATTGCCAATTACCCTATTAAAGAGCTATTCCAAAATGTCAAATGACCCGATTGAGATAAAAATTGATAACAAAGAAGTTGAGTCAAAACTTCTTGATTTAGCTCAAAAAAGCGAAAACCTGCGACCTCTTATGAAAAATATCGCAGGCATTTTTGCTTATTCAACCGAAGAAAATTTCAAAGAAGAAGGTCGCCCAAAATGGGAAAATCTAAAAGATTCAACTATAAAGCAGCGCACAAAGAGGAAATATTGGCCGGGCATGATTTTACAAGTTACAGGCCAGCTGGCATCTTCTGTTAATACATATTATGACGATACTTTAGCAATTATCGGTTCAAACCTTGCTTATGCAGCGATTCATCAACTTGGAGGTCAAGCGGGTAAAAATAGATCCATAAATATACCTGCAAGACCATACTTAAAACCTACCGACAATGATTTTGAAGAAATTCTTCATGCGTGTGAAAACTTTTTGACATAACAGTTTTACTAAAATTTACTTGTTATCTCACACTCATTCCTTCATCCAGATATTTAATTAACGGATAAATAAAGAATTCGATTATTCTTCTTTTGCCTATATTTATTTCAGCGTTTAGAGTCATACCTGTTGCAATTTTTTCTTCCCTGCCGTCTATTTTGAATGTTTTTGTATCAGGTTGGATGTATACTTCATAAACAGGTCCAAGTTTTTCATCTTCAATGCTGTTTTTCGAGATTGATTTTAGCGTACCGTTGAGTATACCGTATTTTTGAAAATCAAATGTGTCAATTTTAACAGATACATTCATACCGGGTTTTATAAATCCTACGTCACGGTTTAATACCTGCGCTTTTATTATAAGCGGTTGCTCAACAGGTGTCAGTGCAATTAATTCTTGTGCAGGAGTTACTATACCGCCTGTTGTGTGAACCATTAATTTATCAATATACCCATCACAAGGTGCAGTTATTCTTTGTTTTTTGTTTGAGAAATCAATTTGCTCTTTATTTGCTTCTAATTCTTTAATTTCTTTTTGCTTTTGCGCCAGATCCTCAAATTTTTGAGTTTTAAACTCGGCTTCACTCTGTGCCATCTGTGCAACAAGTTCTGCCTTTCTTGCTTTTGCTTTTAATATTTCACTATTTAATCTTGAAACGTTTTCTTTAAGATTGTTCACTTTATCGCAAATATCCTGATATTCATTATATGCAATAATATCAATTACTTTTTTCATTCTTCTTTGCCTGTCAAGAGCATTCTGAAGTTGGAAATAATAATCTCTTTTTTGCGCTTCGAGGGACTTTATTTCATTATTTGCTTCTTCTATTTGCATTTTTCTTGACTGCATAAGACTTTTAAATAATTTTGATTCCTGCTCAAACAACTCCTGTTGTATTGCAAGCTCTTCGTCTTGTTTGTCGCCTGATTCTTTTGTTAAAAGCCCCTTTCCTCTTGCGGTTGCTTTTAATCTTTGTGCTTCAATTTTACTTTGTTTTAAATTCTTTTCAACAGAGTGAAGTTTTACATCACTTGCGCTGCTGTCAAGTTTAATAAGAATCTGCCCCTTTTTTACAAAATCCCCCTCCTTTACAAGAATCTCCTCTATTGCTCCCGTTTCAAGCGGCTGTATAATTTTTGCTTCGCCGTCAGGTATGACTATACCTCTTGCACTTGCAACAATATCTATTTGCCCGAGCGTCAGCCACAAAACAGTAGTTATTATTAAAAAGACTATTGTCCAAAAGGTAAATCTTCCAAGAGGACTTACTGGCGACTCTTCAATTTCGCTTAATGCTGGTTTAAATTCATATGAGTCGTTAATTTTTGAGATAGCACCCAGTATTTTTTCTTTTATATTTTCAAAAAATTCACGCATTTACCAATCCCTGCTGACTGTATAAATAATGATAATAGCCGTTTTTATTGGACATTAGCTCATTATGATTTCCAACTTCTATTATTCTTCCTTTATCCATAACAATAATCTTATCGCAATTTTGAACGGTTGATAGTCTGTGTGCGATTATAAAAGTTGTGCGACCTTTTACGATTTTATCCATATTGTTTAAAATGGTTCTTTCAGATTCATAATCAAGGGCGGATGTTGCTTCATCCATAATAAAAATCTTAGGATTTGTAATAAGTGCGCGCGCTATTGCAATTCTCTGTTTTTGTCCGCCTGATAATGTTGAACCTCTTTCGCCTACAAAAGTTTCATAACCTTCGGGCAACTCCTGTATAAATTCATGTGCTCCTGCTATTTTTGCTGCCTGTATTACAAGCTCGATAGGGGCGTCAGGTTTTGGAAGAATAATATTTTCCCTTATTGTTCCAGAGAACAGATAGTTTTCCTGTAAAACAACACCGATATTATGCCTTAGCCATAAAGGATTCATTTGCCTTATATCAATGCCGTCTATATATATTGCTCCCTCGTTAATCAGATACATTCTCTGTATTAATTTCGTAATAGTACTCTTACCGCTTCCGCTTCTTCCGACAATTCCGATACTCATTCCGGGTTTAATGTCAAAAGTGAAGTCATTTACAACAAGCGGGGAGTTTGGCAGATATTTAAAGCATACTTTGTCAAATCTAACATTCCCCGATAGTTTTGGAAGTGTAATGCTGTGATTAGACTGAATTTCCGGCGGATTATTCAGAATATCCCCCAATCTATCAACGCCTAAAAGCGCCTGTTGAAATTCATTCCATAAATTTACAAGCCTTAAAACAGGTCCTGAAAATTGATTTGCAAACATCTGAAATGCTATAAGCTGCCCTATGGTTAGCTTATTGTCTATTACAAGTTTTACTCCAAAGTATAAAATGGCTATTGTCATCCCTTTTTGCAGCATTTGAGATATAGCAGATGAAATATTGCTCATATTTGAAAGTTTAAATGAAGAACTTATATATTTTGCCAGATAATCTTCCCATTTTTTCTGCATAGAGCCTTCAATAGAAAGTGATTTTACTGTTTGAATTCCTGTTACGGATTCAACAAGATACGAGTTAGACTGTGCTCCTGTCTGGAATTTTGTTTCAAGTCTTGAACGTAATTCAGGCGTAATAATAAGGTATAAGACCGCTATTATTGCAACAAATAAAACTGCAATCAATGTTAAGATTTTGCTGTATAAAAACATCATAATGACAAATACAAAAGAGAAAAACACATCAAGAATTACGGATACGGATTTGTTTGTGATAAAGTCCCTTATCTGGTCAAGTTCTCTTACCCTTGTTATTATATTTCCCACTTTTCTGTTCTCAAAATAAACAAAGGGGAGTGAGAAAAGATGTCGAAAGAGTTTTGAACCCAGTTTTGCATCAATTTTGCAGGCGGTATGCAAAAAGATATATTTTCTTGAAAAGTTTAAAAGCAGTTCAAAAATCATAACAGCAACAAAAGCAAAAGCTAGTACATCAAGTGTTTGCATGGAACGGTGAACGATTACTTTGTCTAAAATAACCTGAGTAAATAAAGGAGTTACAAGCGCAAACAACTGTACTATAAACGATCCTAACATTACTTCGCCTATGACTTGTTTGTAATTCAGAATTTCATAAAAGAACCATTTAAACCCGAACATAATTTGTGAGTTTATCAATTTATGGGTTAGGATAATAAAATTATTCCCGCACAATGATTGTATTTCATCAAAACCAAGCTCTTTTGTTTGCCCTGTCTTGATTTCATATACAAGGGTGCGGCATTTTTCCTTATTAACTTTTAAAAGCAAGTCATATGTGCCGTCTTTTCTTATTATTATTGCAGGAAGCGGATATTTTCCTTCAATCTCGTCGGGCGATTGATTTTTTACCTTTGCTTTAAATTCGTTATCTTTGATAATTCTCAACAAATCTACAAGAGGAATTTCGTTTTCATCAAGCGCATATTTTCTGACAATTGCGTTAATATCAAGAGCTATTCTGTGAATTTTTGCGATTATGTCAAAGGCACATATGCCCGTCACTTTTAGTTCCTGCTTTTCCACTATAGACTTTCCTCGTTTTTGTCGCTTAATACTTTTAATTTGTATTGGGAAGTTTGAAGTTTTATTTGATTTTCTTCCAAATCAAGCTTTTTATCCAGAAGTGCAAGCTTTCTTTTTAAGCATTCCGATTTATCACTCAATCCGTTAAAATTAAGTCTTTCCATCAAGTTTAAATTCTTATTTACAAGGGCAAGTGTTTTTATAACGTTTTCCTCTTGAATTGCGGCATTTTTGGCATCAAGTTGAATTTGCTCGTATTTTGCTTTTAACTCTGCCATCTTTTGTTCTTTTTCAATTTTTGCTTTTTCTATTTCATATTTAGCCTTTGCAATTTTATTCCTGTTCTTTAATCCGTCAAAGAGTGTCATAGAGGCGGTAAGCCTTATACTAAAACTTCTCTGACTTATATCAGAGAAGGCATCAAACAAATTGTTAGTATCTGAGCCGTATAGACTGTATCTTGAATCTAACTTGATTTTAGGATAATTGTATCTTTTTTGAATTTCGTATTCTTTCTTTTTCTTTAATATTTCAAGGTCATAAATAAAATTATCAGGTGAGTTTTCGGGCGTAAGCGTAATTACTTCTGCCGACAATTTAGCTACACCGTTTTGAGGTGTAAATGCACTGTCATCTTTTGAAAAATCTTTTATTTGAATTGAATCTGATGAATATTCTTTATTTGTATAAAAAGTCATATCAATAAGCTTTTTGGAGAAATTATTGGACAAATCTTCAATCTGTGTTCTGAGCTCTGAAATTTTAATTTCACCGTCAATAACATCAATCTCGGAAATTTTACCCGCTTCTTTCAATCTTTTGTTTATTTCGTTTAATTCTTCATGTACACCTAAAACACTCTTTTTTATATTTATTTCTTTGTATAAAGACAACGTTTGAGCGTATAAGTCAACTAAATCAAGTTTTAAATCATACGTATCTTTTTTAAGCATATATTCTTTTTGTGTAAAATCGGCTTTTGCTATATCAAGCTGTCGTCTTCTTATACCGAAATCAAAAACGTTATATGCAAGCATAAGTGCTGCTTCTTGATAATAATTTCTGTTTAAAAATATCTCATTTCCGATAGCCGTAATCTGTGCGCGTCCGTCAGTTAAATCATTATACCTTTCAGATACCGCATATGCGCTAAGTGTAGGTAAATATTCACTCCTTGCCTCGCCTATGCCTTTCTGGCTTATTGATTTATCAAGCACGGCTTTTTTAAGTTGATAAGAATGTTCAAGCCCGGAATTTAAAAATTCTTCAAAACTTAGCTCCTCGCAAACTGCCTGCGAGCACAGCAAAGCCAACACTAAAACCATTCCTATAATCCTTTTCATCAAAATTATTATATGTAAATCAAATATGCCTGTAAATAGAATATGTATTTATGTTATGAAAATAGTTTATTTGCATCCTATAATGCTTTTGCCGGTATTTGATAATACCGGCAAAAGTCTAAATAAAATATTTAATATTTTTGTCAAGATGCATTTTGAATCCAAGAATTATTAACTATATTCATTAGATCTTCGTTATTCTTTATGTCTGAAACAGAGTTTATTGATATACCTTCTTGGACTGCATAAGCATTTATATTCTGAATTATTTGGTCAATTTGCGTGTTATTGAGTGAATAATTTCCAATAATTATATTTTCAATAGGGTTTGACGTTTGATCATTTACAGTTATTTTGTTGGTGTTTGTATCTTTCCCGTAATCAATAATTAATTCATTCTTGGAATTTATAAAAAATGCAATGTCATTTTTATCTATTGTTGTGTCAAAAGCTATTGTATCATTTCCAGATCTATCCTCTATGGTATCAATCCCCGAGTTTATATCAAAGCAATATGTATCATCGCCGGCACCTCCGCTTAATGTGTCATAACCTTCATTGCCGTAAAGTACATCATTACCATTTCCGCCCTCTATTTTATCATGGCCTGTACCGCCGTACAAAATATCATCTCCGTCATCGCCGTATATTGAATCAGAACCTGTACCCCCATAAATTGTATCGTTACCGCCATAGCCTTCTATTTTGTCGTTTCCGCCATTTCCGTATATTAAATCCCCAACGTCACTCCTGCCAATAACTTTATTGTCAGAATCGTTGCATTGTACTTCTTGCGCCCAAGCTGAAACATATGTTCTATCCCAGCTATTGACATATTGGGTTTTTAAAAATTCATCAATGAACTGCTCAAATGTTATATTTTTGTCATCAAAAACAAAATTCTTTATTTTTGTATTGTTGATGTAAAGATTTTCTAGAATAAGTTGGTAGTCACTTTTATCTTTAAAAGTTATTGTTAATATTTGCTCACTACTAGAAGAACTGTTTCGTGCTTTAACAGAGATATCCTCTATATCGGTACTCAGGAAGCCATTAAATACAATAGTATCATTTTCATTTGAATTTCCAGTGTTTTCAATTGTAGTTTTACCAACAAGTTCCGTATCTTTGTCTATTATATAAGTATCATCTCCATAACCACCGTCTAGGTAATCTGTACCCTGACTTGCATATATGGTATCATTTCCGTATCCACCATCAATAGTGTCATTCCCCTCTTCTCCATATAACACGTCATTTCCGTCGCCGCCATCGAGAGAGTCGTTTCCACTGCCGCCATAGACTGTGTCATCTCCAGAACCTAACAGTATTGTATCATTGCCCCCATTTCCGTATATTAAATCATTTATTTGATTTCTTCCCATTATATAATTATTTTTATCATCTCCAATAATATTTTGCGCCCATAGGGTTACATATGTTTCTTCGCTTCCTTCCACATATTGAGTTGTGAGGTATTCTTCAACAAGTTGCTCGTATGTATACGACTTGTCTTCAAATATAAATTCACCCATTTTGTGATTTTCTAAATTTGGTTGCAAAAGTTCAACTTTATAATTCGGCCTATCTTTAAATGTTATAAATATTCTATTATAACTATTGCCTAGATTCATAGAGTTGCTTTCGCCCCAAATCTTTTCTATATCAGTGCTAGAGACACCTTTGAATATAATAGTATCTCTGTCACCAGTTTTATTGTAATTGTTATCAATAATAGTATTGCCGGTAATATCTTTAGTTAAATCTATTATATATGTGTCAGATCCCGACTCTCCACTTAAGGTGTCTTGTCCACTAGAGGCATAAAGTATGTCATCACCCCAGTCGCCGTCAAGCAAGTCATTGTCCTTGCCGCCATATAGAGTGTCATTCCCATAGCCACCACTAAGGGTGTTGTTTCCTGTGC
>ERZ1643251.3830-NODE-3830-length-13534-cov-11.394836_pt1 | contig 13534 bp, 13 predicted proteins | sample MGYA00579261_ERZ1643251 | MGnify/ENA primary metagenome ERZ1643251 (study PRJEB29033, sample SAMEA4952267) | chicken gut metagenome | biome: Broiler Chicken; feature: Gastrointestinal Tract; material: Caecum | place: Ireland | collected 2018 | study: Broiler... | reverse complement strand
CCACAGGCAACTTTCATGCCCTAGTTTTAACACATGCGTGTCGCACAACAAAAAGCGGAGCCTTTCGGCTCCTTTCAGGGGGGCCTGCTCTCTTCAGTTAGCGACTGAGTTCCATATTGTCAATATTTATAAAAATAATAAAACCCTTTATTTATAAGGGTTTATGTACATATTAGTTTATTTTAGTTTATTCGAGTTTATCTGTTTTTAGGTTTTCTAAGCATCTAATTACGTACCTAAAAATTTATTGCTATTTATTATATTTTTCTTTCAACTTTAATAAATCACTTTGTAATTTATTAACTCTATCATTATATTCATTTATAGATTCTCTATCATTATCATTAAGGAATTCTTTTATTATTGCTAAAGCTTCTTTTTCAAAATCTGATCCTTTTTCATTAACATATTTTTCTGTTTTACTCATCATACTTTGCATTTCTGAATCAGCTGAATCAAATTCTGATAATGCTTTTTTATCTTTAGTTAATAAATCATATATGTTTTCAGCAGAAAATAATTTTTCAAATAATTCTAATGCTCTATTATTATCATCTTTAAATAAATCATTCATTTCATTATCTATATCATTTACCCTATCTTTAACCTGTTCCATTTGTAATTTCAACCTATTAAAAGAATATTTAATTATAGGTTTAGATATATTAATTTCTTTAAGTTTTTTTCTATCAATAGTATCAAATATTTCATAAAACATTTCATCAGTTAATGATCTCAATTTATCAACTATATCAAAATCTATATAAGCATCAAACAATAAATTATTATCATCTTCATCTTTTCTAGAATGATTAGATTGATGCCTAATAGTTTCCAATATTTTAAATAATGTTTCTTCATGATTATCTTCAAAATAATCATTTTTTTCTGCAATAAATTTTTCATTTATCAATTTATCAAATTCATCATACTTATGTGACTTATCAAAATATTGTTTATCATCTTTTATAGCTTTAATTAAATTATATATAGAAGAGCAATATACTTTAAATATTCTATCTTTATCATTAAATGTAGCTATACTATATTCTTTATTATCAAAATCTAAATATACTTTAGATAAAGTATTAGATGTTTCTACGAATTCTCTTATTCTTAGAATTCTATTAATATCTTTATTAGTATATTTCAATGTATATCACCGTCACTATAATAATTTATCAATTTCATTGCTCAAAAGTTGATTTAAATATTCAATATTTTTTTCTACATTCTTTTTTATATGCTCGATATTCTCAATTTTTTTTCCAAATTCATTTTGTAGTTCAAGTGGAGGAATGATTAAATTACAATTTAATATATCATCTTTTCTTAAATTTGTTTGAGAATTTTTATCATCAAATGTAAGAAAATATTCATGCCTATTTAGGAGATATTTAAAATAAATGGGATTACATTTGAAATCAGAAAATGCACAAATTCTTTGATTTAAAGTATATTTATCATCGACATCAACTAAAAAACATTTTGCGAGAGCTCTACCATTTGGCAAATCACTCATTACCATTGTGATTTCATTTTTAAATAACGGTGATAAATTTTCGGATGTTTTTCTTACATCAGTCAAATCACTTGAAATTGCTTTTGATGTAATTAATACATATTTACCGTTTTCATCAACTACTTTTTCATGTGCTTTACCATTTCTAAAACTAGCAACATCCTTCAATTTTTTTACTTCCCAGTTTTTATCATTATTATACCTATCACCAAACATGTCTATAAATATATTCCCTTCTAGATTAGTAAAATAAATGACTTGCTGTTGTTTCAATTCAATTGCTTTTTCTATTTTTTCTAATCTATTTACTATTTCATTTTGAATATCTATTGAAGGAATATTTATTTTTTCGTGACAATATTGAGAAATCCAATATCTTTTATGCGTTGTAGAATTAAATTTTATATTTTGCATTGCATAATATACGTATTTAATATTAATAGAGTCGTTTTTTGAAGATAATATCTTCATTGCAGATGATTTTACTTTAAAAGGAAAATCAACATACTTTGAAGCAGTAGTAAAATCATCAAAAATTATTACTGGAAGTTTGCTTGCAGGATATATTCCATCTATTTCATTTGTATATCCTTTGATAAAAGATTTTCCAGCAGTTAGTACGGGTGTTGAATATGAATCATTATAAATTTCACTTTTAACTATATATTTTGTTGGTTGTTCAAAATTAAGTATCTCATCCAATTCTTTCATTTAATATCTCCAACAATTTCTTTTAATAATGTATTAAATTCTTCTTGATTTTTACTTATTTTTTTAATTATTTCGTCGCTTGATTCACTATTTGTTACTATACCTTTACTTTTATCAGTATACCTGTTTATGTCGAAACTATAATCATTTGAAGCAATCTTATTCTTATCTATTATCAAAAGCTTTTCACTATCATAGTTTTCATCATTTTTATAGGATAATATTTCCTTTGTTAATTCAGGTATTTCGTTACCTTCAATTTTTTTTCTTTGAGTAGATAAAGAGTAACCATCATTTTTTAATTCAACAAACATAATATTTTTTCTCATTTTTGCTATTTTCTTATCTAATAGCAAAATATAAGTTGATACATTTGCATAAGGCATAAAAATACCGGATGGAAGTGAAACAACACCCCACAATGAATTTTCTAAAAGATCTTTTCTAACTGATAAAAAAGCTTTATCCTTCTTAAAAGTTACTCCATCTGGAACTATTATGCCAGCTTTTCCATCTGAAGTTATATGATTAGCTATATAGTCAACAAATAAAATTTCGGATTTGCTTGATTTAATACTAAATTTATTATGAGGAACTATTCCACCTTTTGGAGTCATAAATGGTGGATTAGCCAAAATTGTTTCAAATTTATCGTTCCATCTATCATCATAAGTTAATGTATCATATTCATAAATTTTTGGTTCTGCTGCCCCATGTAAAAACATATTCATTTCTGAAATTTTTACCATTGATGGTGCAATATCATAACCTGTTATATTTCTTAACACCTTATTTTTTTCATCAAATGTTAAATTACTTTTACCATCATCATCTAAGTTTGAATTTAAAATATATTTATAGGCGGATATTAAGAATCCAGCTGTTCCACACGCAGGATCAAGTATTCTATCTTCTTTTGTCGGTTCTACTAAAGAAACTATAAAATCAATTATATGTCTTGGAGTTCTAAACATTCCTAAATCTCCAGCTGATCCCAATGAATTTAGTAAGAATTCATAGGCATCGCCTAATTGTTCTGAATCTTCATTATAGTCAAAATTCTCATCAATTATTCTTAAGAAACTGGTTAATGTTTCTGGATCTCTATATGGAATATTTGCATCCTTAAAGATGCTTCTAAAAGTTTCAGGTAATGCACTATTACCATAAAATTTTTCTAGTCCTTCAGCATATAAATTATATCTTTGTTGAGCACTATTAGACTTATTCATTATTTTTGTCCAACTGTACTTTTCATAATCCCCAGCAAAGAATGTTGCTACACCACCCATTTGCATTCCTAGTTGATCCATGTCATCCATAAACTTATATAATAGTGCTAATGTAATTTGATCAACTTGATCACTTGGTAATGGTACTTTACCAACAATAATATCTTTTAAATCTTGAATTGCTTTTTGTATATTTTGTTTAGCCATTATTAAAACCTCCTCTTATAATTATTACAATTTATATCATTTTCAGCCACATAATCTTGAATATATTCTAATAATCTTTTGCCTTTCAATCTTACATCTGCAATATCTTTTAAATTATCTTTAATTACTGAATTTACAAGTTTAGGATATTCTTTATTGTAAACACATTCTCTAACATATTCATCAACTAAATAAGCTTCAAAAACTGCTTCAATGTCATCTATTTGTTTACCAGCATATTTTTCTAATTCTTCTTTATTTAATAATTTAAAATTATTAAACTCATCAACAAGTTTTTCTTTTTTAGATTTATATCCTGTTAATAATCCTAGGATATTCATTGCAACTTCTTTTACAGTTATTTTTCTGTCTATACCAAGTGCTTGTTCTAATTTTGGAATATTAAAAAATTCTGTTGGTTTATCAAAGACTTTATCTTTTAAATACCATTCCATGGCATCTATATCTAAATTTTTAATAATTTCTTGTACATTAGGATCTTTTCTTACTTTATCTTCAAATTTTTCATAAAGCATTCTATCTATTTTCATTCCTTCTTCAGGAATAGTTTCTTCTTCAATTGATAGTAAATAATCAGCACCATTATTCTTAACAATATCAACTATTGTTGGATCATCTCCACCATTACCTTTTGCAAAATGTTTTGGTAAAGATAGTTTTTCATCATATTTAAATTCTTTTTCAAAATATTCACATGTTGCAAAGAAATCAAATATTTTAAATGTAGTTTTATCTACTTTTTTATCTTTACATTCAAATCTCGCAAGTCTAGTTCCTCTGCCCTTCATTTGAATAAAATCTGTTGGACTAAATATAGGTCTCATTAAACCTATATTTAGTATATCTGGGCAGTCATATCCAGTTGTCATCATTCCAACTGTAACAGCTACTCTTGATTTACTAGTATCATAGTCTTCATTCCATTTAGAATGTCCATTTAATTTATTATTAGCAAAATTAATAGTCATTTGTTGAGCATCCATAACATTAGAAGTTATTTGAACAGCAAAATCAGAATTATATCTATTAGGAAACTTTTTGTCAGCCATTATATTTAATATTTGTGTTACTTTTCTTGCATGAGCTTGATTAACGCAGAATATAATACTTTTACCTATTTCATTTGTTATAGGATCTCTTAATGCATTTTCAATAAACGTTGCACAAAAAACTTCATTTGTTGCATCAGAGAAAAAGTCTTTTTCATAATTTTTTTCAGTTAATACTTTAGTTCTTCTACCTTTTTGATCAGTAACAGTTATTTCCATTTCATCATTTGATTCATCAATTACTAATCCACTATCACTTAATAGTTCCGTTGTTATATCTGTTCTCGCATCTACTATAGTTGGGCTAATTAATATACCATCTTTAACTCCATCATTTAATGTATAACTAAATGTTGGATTACCACTATCACATCCAAAAATATGATATGTATCAAGTAAAATTCTTTTTTCTAATTCTCTTGGATCTGTATCTGCAAAGTCTACACCTCTTAAATAATTTTTTGGTGTTGCAGTTAATCCTAATTTATATCCCAAGAAATATTCAAAAACAGCTTTACCATTTCCACCTATACTTCTATGTGCTTCATCAGAAATAACTAAATCAAAATCTGTTGGTGTAAATATCTTTTGATATTTATTTTCAGAAGTAAATGATTGAATAGTACTAATTAATACATCTGCACCATTCCATGTATCCTTATTTTCTTTATATATTTCAACTCTAATACCATCTTTAGCAAGATATTTTGTTAAATCCTTTTTGGCTTGATTTTCTAATTCTATTCTATCCACTAAGAACAATACTCTATTAGCTAGTTCACTTCTAATAAACATCTTAATAATTCCAGCAGATGTTAATGTTTTACCTGTACCAGTTGCCATTTCTAGTAAGAATCTAGTCTTACCTTCTTTAATTGCAGATTGTACTGCTTTAATAGCATTTAATTGATAATATCTTAATACTCTTAAGTTATTATCTCTACAATATTTTTGAATGAGTTCATCATCACCAGATATCCATGCACTACTAATTGATAATGCAGGATCTTGACTACTAGCAACATAATATTTATCTATATTCATTGAAGATATTTTTGTAGTATCAGTATGTAACGCTCTACTTTCTTTTAAACTTTCATATGTTGGAAAAGTTGTAATCATTTCAGGATTACCTTTTTCTAAATTCCAAAAGTAATGAATTTTTCCGTTAGTTAAAATAATATATTTGCATCTTAAAGAAATAGCATATTTTCTTGCTTGTTCTTTTGCATCTAAAGGATGAATGTCTTCCTTTTTAGCTTCAACTACAACAAAAGGATTATTATATTCATCTAAAAGTAAATAATCTACATAACCTTTCTTTATTTTCACTTCATCAGCTTCATCTAAACCTTCTTGTGTTAATAAAGTACCAGGTTCTAATGAAATATTAGAAGGTTTTCCATCTTTTGGAAAAAATCTCCAACCTGCATCCTCTAGCAATTTATTAATATTAATTCTTGCAAGTGCCTCTTTTTGTAACATACTATTCACCTCCCATTATTTTCTTTAAAGTTATATTATCTTTATTTTTCCATTCAGTATAACCATTTGCATTTCTTCCAAGTATAGCGATTGCTGCCATAGATGGTGAAGAAAATAAATGATCATTTATATATACATTATCAACTAGATCAGTTGAACTTCTCTCCTTATTAAAGAATCCATTTAAAGATGGTGATAAGCTATCAAATACTCCTTCTTTAACTTTTGATCCTTTTAATACAACAAATCCTTCATCAGTTAATAATCCTTTAGCATATTCAATACCATTATTAGTTAAATGAAGTGTTTTATCTTCTTTATCATTTTTATCAACTAAACTAATAAATAATTTATATCCAAACATATTAGCTATTATTTTTATTTTAGATATAAATTTCTCTGCTCTAATTTCATCTGCATTGCTTAAAGATGATTTAGTTGGATTTGATTCATTTTTTATAATATATCTACTTGCTTTCTTACTCATCTCATATAGTTCATGTTCAATATATTTTATATGTGCTTTGTTTAACGAATTATCTTTACTAACAAATACAATACACTCATTCCAAAAATCTTTATTTTTGTTGTGTTGTAATAATCTATTATAAATATCTTCTGCTTCACCTATATATGCAATTTTTTCTGCAGTATTTTCATCATCTCCGAACAAAATATATACTCCTGTATTATTTATATATTCAAGTGATGATGCTTCTTTTAATTTATTTCTAGGAATTTTATAACTAATTCCGAACCAATCATCAACAGAACATTCTATAATTCCATTTGGATTTTCTTCTTCTAAAATAAACTGTAAAACTTGCTTATTCATACTTACCTCCTGTGACAATATGACACTAACTATCGGTGTAATCCACACCTAAATCTAATGTCATTCTGTCATTAATCTAATATATCGCTGACTTTAATATTGTAATATTCAGCTATCTTTCTAACTACTTCATTATTAAGTTTTCTACTACCTTTTTCATATTTATTGTAAGTAGAAATATCTATACCTAAATAATCTGCAACTTCTTGTTGTGATTTTTTATTGTCTAATCTATAATGTTTAACTCTTAATCTAGCTCTTGCTTGTACTTTTTCTTCTAATTTAGCCATACCTTCAGCAAAATTTTTTATATTACCTATCATTTGAGATTTATTTTGAGACACATCAAAAGCACGTCTACTTATTTCTAATTCTTCTTTTGTTGATAATTCCGGCATATTCTCAAAAAAATAATCAGTTGAAATTTTATAAAAATTTGCTAAATCTCTAATAACTGCTAATGGAGTACATCTATCTCCTAACTCATAATGCTTATATGTAGAAACGTTTACACCAACTACTTGTGCTATATCTTTTTGAGTTAAATTAAATTTACTACGCATATCAGCCATATTCTTACCTATTGCTATATCACTTTTTCTACGATTCTCCACAAGTATACCTCCTAATATCTTCTTGATACCATTATAACATACATTTTCCATTTTGGAACATAAAAATTCCATTTTGTCAATTTTTTTATCATTTTAATATTGACATTATGGAACTAAGATGATATATTATAGTTGTATTTCCAATTTGGAACTTTTATTTTAAGCCTATAATTGACAGATTGGAACTGCAAAGTTCTTTGAAAATTTGTAAGTTGCGGAAATCGCCGATATGCCGTAACTCAAAAAATGCAAGGCAGAAATTATAACCCTATTGGCACGGGAGTTATGAAATAACTAAAATTTCAACAAGTGGGCTTAGCCCAGGGAAAACTCTACCCTTTTTTAAAGAGAAAGGAGGAAACATATGAATAAAGAAGTATTGGATTCTATATTACCTACTATGGACACTAATGATATTGTTGAATTAGTTCATAATCACTTATGTGGATTAAGAGTAATAGAAAACAAAGATCGTGAAGATATTAAAGTAGAATATGGTCTTAATGAAGATATCGAAGATAATTCAAGAGAAGAATTAATAAATGCATTATATAAAATGAACGAAAAAATAATGAAAAGCAGATAGGAGGTTTGATATATGACTGCAGTTGAAACATTAGAATTATTATCTAAACAATGGTGTACTCTACAAGATTTAATGAAATTAACTAGTCTTGGTAGAAATTCAGCACTTAAAATTAGAAAAGAAATAATAACAGATCTTACAGATCAAGGTTATAAACTACCATGTAATTTAATACCAATGTGTGAAGTAGTTAATAAACTAAATATTAATGTTCCTTACCTTAAGGATATGGCAGAACTGGAGAAATAAATGAAACCTATAGAAAAATTAAATATAACCATAAAAAAAGACAACATTATTGATGGAATAATGAAGTCAAATGGATTATATTGCTTAGTTGCAGAACCAAAAGTTGGTAAGTCATTCTTAGCATTACAGCTTGCCAACTCTTTGGTAAATAATAAACAATTCTTAGGATTCAAGACTAATCCCACATCCGTCTTATATGTTAGCACAGAAATCTCAGAATTACAACTCAAAGAAAGATTAGAAATAACCGGATATACTTTTAAACCTAATTCGTTCTTCTTTGTACAAAAAGATGAACAACATAAATTATGTATTAGAGATGATCTATTATTAGATTTAAAAGAATTCTCAGAAACCTATAATGGAAGATTTGTAATTATAGATATTATGTGTGGTATAGATTATGGATATGAAACTGACATTAATAATTATAGTGATGTTATGAAGAATATGTTTGATAAATATAGAGAACTTGCTAAAAAATATAATCTTACATTTCTTCTAATACATCATTTAAATAAAGAAGGTAAAACATTAGGTAGCACAGGTATTGATGGTAATATGAATGGTATATTAACATTAATCAATAATAAAGATAATACTTATACTTTAAAAATAATCAATAGAGACTTTGAAGAACAAAATCTTAATCTTATAAGAAATGATAAACTTGAATTTGAAATTATTAATGAAGATAATACTGAATTAGATTTTAATCTTAGCGTATTTATGAGATATGTAATTAAGAAGAAAGAAGTAATATTTACTCCAGCAGAAATGATAGCAGAATTAAATCTACTAATTACCCCTTCTCGTTTTGGAAGATTACTAAATAGTAATATTAAAAGATTAGAAAAAGAAGGCATATATGTTGAGTTAAATAGGACTGCTACTTCTAGAAATTATAAAGCTAAGTTTATAGATCCTCTTGTTTTAGAAGAATAAGGTTTTAGGATTTATCCTAACTCACATTTGGTCTATGACCTAGTGAGATAAGTCATAAAATGACTTCTTTACGTGATATAATATGTTTGGGTGATATTATGGATCATAATTCTAATAAAGAACATTTTGAATATCTAGTAAAAAATATGTTACAACATTATAATCTAATAGATAGTGATTTGCATAAAAGCGAGAAACCAGATTTTAGAAATGATAATCTAGGATTAGAAGTGACAAGAGCAGATCAAACTTTAGGATTTGAAGGTTTTATTTCTAAATATAATAAAGATAATATTGGTAATATCAAAAAGTTTAACAAGAATTTTGAAAAACTTGGAGGAAGAGTTTTAAGAAAAACTGATCCAGTAGTTAAAATATTGGACTTACATGATACCTTTCATTATCATGAAGATTACATTTATATTATTCCGGGACATTCCGAAACATTTGATTTTGTTAATAAAAAAATTGAAGATAAATTAATTAGATTAAATTCTATTTATAATGAAGATATTAAACATTACTATTTAGGAATATTTACAACAATATATACCCGTGAAGATAATATTAAAGAAGAACTTAATGAAATTATAAAATTACAATCAAATTGTGATAAAAAGTTTGAAAAGATAATAATAATTTTTATAGATAAATTGTGTGAATTTGATTTATTAAATAACACCTATAACATAATAGAAAATACTAATGAACAATTAAACAATATATCAATTAAGACACATGAGGAATTAAGCGACCAATAAGGTTGTTTTTCTTTTGCAAAGGAGGTTTTAAATGTTTGATGGATATCAAGTATTAAGATTTGAAAATAATTATAAAAGTAAAGATTTATATCTTATAGGTAATGAGATGAATAATAGAGTTGGTACAGGTAATTATGATAAAGAAAGAACTAAATTTAATATTAAATATAAAGAATTAGAAAAGGATAATTTATATCAAGATGTTAAATATAAATTAGAAAGTAGAAATATAGAATATCTTCACAAAACTAAAACTAATCTATTAAATGGTGTAACTATATCAAGTGGCCCAGAGTTTTTTATGACTCTGGGTTTACCATTTAAAGAAACAGACAGAAAGTATAAAACAGGGAAAAAGGAAGGTCAAAATATATGGACTCCTAATATTAAAAATAAAGATGATATCCCTGAAGAAGTAATTAAATATTTTGATGAAAGTTATAACTTTTTAAAAGAATTAGTTGGTGAAGAAAATATAGTAATGGCTCAAGTACATTTTGATGAAGATACTCCTCACCTACAAGCTTACTTTTTACCAGTAGTAAATGAAGTAAAAAGAAAATGTTATCAAAGAGATAAAGATGGTAATTTGATAAAAGAGATAAAAAAAGATAGAAATGGAAAAGATAAAGAAGTACCTATTCTACTCAGAGATAAAAATGGTGAGATGGTATATGAAACAGTTAAAGGTAATTTTTTAAATAATGATCAATTTTGGAAAGATTTAGGTGGTAGAAATTCTTTTTCAAAATTGCAAGATAGATTCAACAAATATATAACAAGTAAAGGTTTTAATTTAGATAGAGGTGAAATTGGTGCTAATAAATATCATCAAACTAAATTAGAGTATCATATTAATGAATTAAAGGCTGAAGAAAAGAAATTAAGTAAAGATTTGAATAATTATAAAGATAAAATAAATGAAGCTAAAAACGTATTAGAAACATCTTTAAAAGATACTAATTCAGATTTAAAGAAAAAGATCATCGGATATAGCAAAAAAGAAGTAGAAAAACTTATGAATGATTTTGATAATCTTACAAGATTAAATACAATAAAAACATATGAATCAAAAGATAAAGATGATAAAATCACTTCCCTATCTATAGAAAATGATTTTTATAAAAATAATAAAAGACTTATTAAAAGTGAAAAGATAAGACATGAACAATTTAAAGAATTATCTAATAAAGATGAAGAACTTAAATATTATAAAAATGCTTTTAGTAAAGTAACTCGAGCTTTAGATATTATTACGAAAAGAAGACCGATGCCATATGTACATAATTATGTATCATTTGCAGAATCTGTTATGGCTGGTAAAAGAGCTCGTGAAATGGATGAAGAAGCACAAAGAGAATTTGATGAAGCTAATAAGAAAGGAGAAGATATATGGCTATAAGACAAGTTAAAAGTAAATATGCTACTAAAGATGGTAGAACTTGGGTAGTTGATATAACTTATAGAGATTACTTAGGTAGACCTAGAAGATATCACTCTAAAAAGTTTGCTACTAGAAGAGAAGCTAAAGATCATGAAGCAGAATATAAAGTTAATATTAAAAATATGACTGAATTTACTGATTTAACATTTAAACAATTAATTGATGAACATTATAAATATCAACAAGATAAAGTTAAATCCACTACACTATATAACTATAGAAATATGATGCCTTATCTTGAACCTTTATTTAATATTAAAGTTGAATCATTTAATATAAGACATTTTGAATTATGGAGACAATCCATGAATGAAAAGAAAATATCTACTAGATATAAAAATGGTGTTTATAAATATTTAAAAGCAGTTATGAATTTTGGAACTAAATGGTATGATTTAAACTTTGTTAAAGTTTATAATAAAATGACTAATTTCACTAATCCAAATGAAAGAAAAAAAGAAATGTCATTTTATACACCAGAAGAATTTCAAAAGTTCTTATCTGTTGAAAATGATGTAAAATATATATGCGCATTTCAAACATTATTCTATTGTGGACTTAGAAATGGTGAATTAAGAGGATTAACATGGAATGATATTAACTTTAGAAAAAGTTGTTTATCAGTTAATAAGAATATAACTAAAACACCAGATCCTATAACTGGTAAACCATACACTGTATCAAGTCCTAAAACAATGTCTAGTTATAGAACTATACCTATTCCTAATTTCTTATTAGAATACTATAAAGATTTATATGATGATTGTAGTTCTTACTATAACTTTAATGATAACTGGTATGTATTTGGTAATATTGATCCATTACCAGAAACTACATTAAGGGATAGAAAAACTAAAAATGCCTTTAAAGCTGGAGTTAAAGATATTAGAGTTCATGATTTTAGACATAGTTGCGCATCATTATTAATTGATAGTGGAGCTAATATAACATTAGTAGCTAAATACCTAGGACACTCTAAAATTGATGAAACACTTAATACCTACTCTCATATGTATCAAAATAGGCTTGAGAATATAGTTCAAATAATCGAAGTTCAAAATACTAAACTATTAGAAAATAAACAGAAAGAATTACATGAACCTAAAGAAACAATTATTGATTATGAAGATACTGAGTATTACAATTATAATGAAGATTTAGATAATAAAAAAGAAGATGACCTAGTCCTTTAATGGGCTAGGTCATTTTTTTATAATAGTCTGTTAAAATATTTCTGCACAATTTTATTACATTGCCTAGTAATTGATATACTTCTTCTCCATTCACTTCATTAAAGGCATTACTTATTTTAGGGTAATCTACACCTACTTCATCTAAATACTTATCATTCTTAATCTTCAATAACACATTTATCTTTTCATCTTCCATTTTTTTCTGTATATCACAATATTCAGTATAATCATCTGGTTCTGTACCATAATGAAAAATATCATTTCTAACATTAAGATATTTTGCATTTATAGTATTTGGATAATTTTTTGGATTCTCAAATTCATCCTTAATTTCATCTATTATTTGTTTACTATCAGCATTTTTTATAATATCATTATAAAAATCTGTATAATATGGGCTTCTAGTTAAAGTTCCAAACAATTTTAATGCTTCTTTTAAATGAGCCAAAGTTATTTTAAATAAGTAAATTTTAATCGATGAATGCTTTTCATCATTTAAAGAATTAATCAAATCTTGATTAATTTTAAGATCATTATGTAATCTTGATACTAGATATATTGCAAAGCCATATTTGTCTTTTGTATAGTATTTTGATCTATCAATATTCTTTTCCATAGCCTACTACTCCTCGTATAATATATTTTGTAAGTTGTTTTTGACTTACAATTTAACATCTTTA
>ERZ1643251.3828-NODE-3828-length-13538-cov-6.326263_pt1 | contig 13538 bp, 9 predicted proteins | sample MGYA00579261_ERZ1643251 | MGnify/ENA primary metagenome ERZ1643251 (study PRJEB29033, sample SAMEA4952267) | chicken gut metagenome | biome: Broiler Chicken; feature: Gastrointestinal Tract; material: Caecum | place: Ireland | collected 2018 | study: Broiler... | reverse complement strand
ACAAGAGCGTGGACTTCCACACTGAGGAGCCCGGCGAGTGCACCATGACCTTCAAAGGCGTGTCCGGCAAAGAGCACACTGTATCCGTCCAGAAGGTGGACGGCCCCGCTGTGTGGCAGGGGGCCCACAATAAGGATTCCTCTATCCGCTCCTTTGCCAAGGCCTGCTTCCAGTACGCCATCGACACCAAGCAGGATCTGTGGTTCTCCACCAAGGACACCATTGCCAAGATCTACGATGGGGATTTCAAGGCCATCTTTGAGGAGGAATTTGAGCACTACAAGGCCAAATTTGAGGAGCTGGGCATCACCTACTTCTACACCCTCATTGACGACGCGGTGGCCCGGGTCATCCGCAGCGAGGGCGGCTACATCTGGGCCTGCAAAAACTACGACGGCGACGTGATGAGCGACATGGTGTCCACCGCCTTCGGTTCTCTGGCTATGATGACCAGCGTACTGGTGGCCCCCGACGGCACCACCGAATATGAGGCCGCCCACGGCACTGTTACCAAGCACTACTATAAGTACCTGAAGGGTGAGAAAACTTCTACCAACCCCATGGCCACTATTTTCGCTTGGTCCGGAGCCTTGAAAAAGAGGGGCGAGCTGGATGGTCTGACAGACCTCACCGCTTTTGGCGAGAAGCTGGAGGCCGCCTGCTTTGAAACCCTCAATGCAGGGATTATGACGAAAGACCTGGTGGGCCTGGTGGAGCCCGGCTTTACCGCTACCGCCGTAAATTCGGAAGAATTTCTGGATGCCGTTGCCCAGCGGCTCCAGGCCAAGCTTGCCTGATGCCATCCATAGAATCATCTATGCGAGAAATTACACTGCAAGAAGTATTGGATGCTCGGGATGCCAGATTCCAGGCCCAGCAGCGCCTTCTGGCAGAATATCATCGTCCCCTGCTGTGCTTTACCATGAACATAGCAGGCTCCATCAAGCGATCCCCGCTGTCAGACCTTGCTTTCCACGCAGCAGAGAAAGCGCTGGATTTGCATCTTGCGGGGCAAGTCCTGAAAAAACGTAAAACAGACGCCGCCACAGGACTGGAATGCATCTGGGTCTGTGATACCGCCGCTCCGGCTCTGAAAGAACTGGCCATGACGCTGGAAACTTCCCACCCTGTGGGACGGTTGTACGACTTGGATGTAATTGACATCACCGGAGAGAAACTCTCTCGGCCTATCCCCCGGACCTGCCTGGTCTGCGGCGGTCCCGCCACCCCCTGTGCCCGAAGCCGGGCCCATGGTCTGCCTGCCATCCAGGCGGCTACCTATGCCCTGCTGGCGGAATTTGCCGCTGTTTATCTGGCAGAACTGGCTGTCTCCGCTTTGAAAGAAGAGGTGGATATTACCCCCAAGCCAGGCTTGGTGGATCAGCGCAACAACGGCGCCCACCAGGACATGAATCGCTCTATGTTCTACCGCTCAGCCGACACCCTCTATTCTTACTTTGAAAAAGCTGTAACATTGGGGCTGACCTCAGACAACTGTATGCCACTTTTGCAGCAGGCAGGACTCCAGGCAGAGCAGGATATGTTTGCCGCCACCGGCGGTGTCAACACTCATAAGGGGGCCATCTATGCCTTTGGCTTGGTGTTGGCTTCTTTAGGCGGCGTATTGACCCGGGGCGGCAACCTGTTTGATCGTGCGGCAGCTTTGGCTGCCGCTGGAATTCCGCCGGATGGGTCTACCCACGGTGGGAAGGCGAAGGCACGTTACGGTGCCTCCGGCGCCAGAGGAGAGGCCTTGGCGGGATTTCCCGCAGGCAAAAGGGCCTGGGGCCTGCTGCGGCAATACCCGGACACCCCGCTCCCTGCCCTGCTGGCCCTTCTGTCAGAAACAGAGGACACCAACCTGCTCTACCGGGGCGGTCCGGAAGGCCTGGCTTTTGTCCAGCAGGAAGCCGCCGCCATTTTCGCAGGGCCGCCGGAAAATTACAGTTCCCGGCTGGAGGCACTGGATGACCAGTGCATTGCCAGGAATCTCTCCCCCGGCGGCTGTGCAGACCTGCTGGCACTGGGGCTGCTGCTCCGGCGCACAGAAAGCATCTGGTACCACGATACTGTATAAAACTATCTTTCTGAGATCTTCAACAAATAAATAGACGCACCCGCCGCAAAGTATTGCGGCGGGCGCGTCTTTTGCTCTGTGAAAAACTTCTCAGCGGCGCTGGAGATCCAGACAGGCCAGCACCAGATTGGCCACCGCCAGGCCGGCGGTAACCATCACGGAGGCGGCCAAGACAATCATAGAAATAAAACGGGCAGTTTTCATACAGGTACCTCCTTATCTGTCCTTAAATCCAACTTTCATCCACTTCCCGGCGTTTACTCCGGGTCATCAGCTGCTCTACCACCAGCTCTACCGGCTGGTTCTCATAAAGTACCGCATAAGCGCTGGCACAGATGGGCATTTCCACTCCCATCTTCTCAGCCAACTGGTGAGCGCTGAGAGCGGCGAAATAGCCTTCCACCGTGGCGCCCACTTCCTTAATGGCCTCTGCCACCGGCTTGCCCTGGCCGATGAGGATCCCACAGCGGCGGTTCCGGGAGTGCATGGAGGTACAGGTAACGATCAAATCACCCATGCCGGACAATCCCGCAAAGGTCTCCTTGTGGCCGCCCATGGCTACCCCCAGCCGGGCCATCTCTGTCATACCTCGGGTCATCAACAATGCCTTGGTGTTATCCCCCAGGCCCATGCCATCACTGATGCCGCAGCACAACGCCAGCACATTCTTGAGTGCCGCACCCAGCTCCACACCAGTCACGTCAGTATTGGTGTATACCCGGAACCGAGGACTCATAAACACGTCCTGGACCTTTTCCGCCGCCTTCATATCCCGGGAAGCCGCCACACAGCCTGTGGGTACCCGGCGGCCCACCTCCTCCGCGTGAGAGGGGCCGGACAAAGCCACTACCGGGCACTTACCGCCGATTTCTTCCTCAATAATCTCCGTCAGGCGCTTGGCAGTGTCTTTTTCAATGCCCTTGGCTACGGACACCACTATTGTCCCTTCTCTGAGAAAAGGCGCCGCTTTCTGAGCAGTCGCCCGAACGGCAAAGGAGGGCGTGGCCATTACCACAATCTCACTGCTGGGGATCGTATCAAATTCCGTGGTAATTGCCAGGGAATCCGGCAGAGCCACCCCCTTGAGCATAGGATTCTCCCGGGTAGTGCGGAGAACTTCCGCTTCTGCAGGGTCAAAGGACCACAGCGTTACCTCATTGCCGTTGTCCAGCAGCAGCAATGCCAGGGCCGTTCCCCAGCCGCCGCTGCCCAGTACTGTGATCTTCATTGGGACCACTCCTTCCCTTTTACTCCTTTTTTTTATGGAAATGGAACTTGCTTTCCGTGCCGTTAAGCAGACGTTTGATATTTCCCCGATGCTGATACAGAATCAGCCCTCCACAAATAATGGATAACACAAGAATCAAAAAATTATGATATACAAACCAGCTGACAAAAGGAAAGCTGACACCGGCCCAGCAGGAGCCAAGGGATACATACTTCGTAGCAACTGCCAGAATCAAAAAGCCTCCCCACACCACCAGGGCTACCCGCCAATCAATCATCCAGGCAATGGTACCGCCGGAGAGGATGCCCTTGCCTCCTTTGAATTTGAACATCACCGGAAACATATGGCCCAGAAGGCAGAACACCCCAGCCCAATACTTAGCAATGGTATCCCACAGCTGTACTGTTTCCACGGCCGACATATAGATCGTGTGCCCTCCCAATATCAGCCACTGGCTGATCAGCACCGCCGCCACCGCCTTGAGTACGTCGGTAAGGATCACCACTGCCGTCAGAGGGCCACCGAAAGTCCGATAAAAATTGGTCAGGCCCGCATTGCCGCTGCCATGGGTGCGCACATCATCCCGCAGGATATACTTGGATACAATCACTGCTCCATTGAAGCAGCCCAGGAAATATGCTGCTACCGCAGAAATTGCAAGAATTACCCCAATAGGCATAGCAGGTAAAACAGTCATTCCTTAGTCCTCCTTGTCGCCCTTCTGACGGATAGTCATACGGATAGGGGTGCCCTCCAGGCCAAATACCCCTCGGATCTGGTTTTCCAGATACCGCTGGTAGGAGAAGTGGAACAAACGGGCGTCGTTGCAGAAGCAGACGAAGTGGGGCGGCTTAATGCCGGTCTGGGTCATATAGTAGATCTTCAGCCGCCGGCCCTTGTCCGTGGGGGGCTGGACCCGGGTCTGGGCATCCGCCAGAACACTATTGAGCATACCGGTGGTGATGCGGGTGCTGGCCTGGTTATTGACATACTGGATCAGCTCAAAGAGCCGGTCTACCCGCTGGCCTGTGGCGGCGGAGATAAACAGAATGGGCGCGTAGGTCATGAAGCTGAGATCCCGGCGGACATCCTGACGCATCTTGTCCATGGTCTTGCCGTCCTTCTCCACCAGGTCCCATTTATTCACGACAATAATGCTGGCTTTTCCCGCCTCGTGGGCCATGCCTGCCACCTTGGTATCCTGCTCGGTAACGCCATCCGTAGCGTCAATAAGAATCAGGCACACGTCAGAGCGCTCAATGGCCATCTGGGCCCGTAGAACACTGTACCGTTCAATGCTTTCATCCACCTTGGCCTTTTTGCGCATGCCGGCGGTGTCAATGAACACATATTTACCAGTCTCATTTTCAAAAACAGAGTCAATGGCATCCCGGGTGGTGCCCGCCACATTACTGACAATGGTACGCTGCTCTCCCAGGATACGGTTGGTGAGAGAGGATTTTCCCACATTGGGTCGGCCAATCACAGCTACCTGGATGCGGTCGTCATCCTCGTCCTCCTCCGTCTCCGGCGGAAAATACTTTACGCACTCATCCAGCAAGTCTCCGGTACCATGGCCATGCACAGCGGAAACAGCAATGGGATCTCCCATACCCAAATTATAAAATTCGTAGTAATCCGGATCCACCGCTCCCACAGAGTCCATCTTGTTTACCGCCAGGACAATAGGCTTGCCGCTGCGCAGGAGCATGTTGGCTACCTCCTGGTCAGAGGCAGTAAGGCCGGTCTTGATATCCGTCAAAAAGATAATCACATCGGCGTGGCTGATGGCGATCCCCGCTTGCTCCCGCATAAAGGACAGGATCTCATTATCCGTCCGGGGCTCAATACCGCCGGTGTCGATGAGGGTAAATTTCCGGCCGTTCCAGTCCGTCTCCCCATAGATTCGGTCCCGGGTGACGCCGGGGGTATCCTCCACAATGGACACCCGTTTGCCAATCAATTTGTTAAACAGCATGGACTTGCCCACATTGGGTCGGCCCACAATTGCTACCACAGGTTTCATATGTCATCACTCATTTCTGTTTTTTGCTGAGGCAGAGGGGTTGTAGCGGTAATATTCGTCCTCGCCGCCTGTAAAGTAGGGCTCCGTCTCTTCCGGAACATCCAGCTCCAGAAGAGCATCCACCAAGGTGAAGCCATCCTCAGCCTCTACTATTGTTACTGGCAGTCCCAGGGCCTGCTCCACCTGCTCCACCGTCACATCGTCCAAAAATACCCGCTCCCCGGCTCGGAGCATATTGGAAGGAATTAAAATGCGCTCTCCCTGCGCTGTCCCCTTCAGCTGGGCAATAAGGTCCCCGCCGGTGACAAGGCCGGACACGGTAATGGTTTCTCCGAAAAAGTCATTGCGGATAGGACGCACCTCACCCTTCAGTGTCGGACAGGCGCGTTGGGTCTTCTCCAGGACATCCCGGATAAAAGGTGCCGCAGCTGCACCGGTGGCAATGGTACAGGGACGTGGCGCAAGCCCCTGGGGCACATCCTCCAGAGCCAGTTCCGCCTGGCTGGTCAGCAGACGCAGCATCCCCACGCCGTTTTCCAGCTGATTCATATCCTCATAATAGCCTTTTTCCGGCAGCTTACGGCCCGCTAAAAGGTAAAACTCATCGGAACACCAGGCAAAAGTGCTGCCGCTTTTTTCCATCTGCTGATGGCCAAAAGCCTCCACAAGGTCGATCACTGCACCTGCCTGCTCCGCTGTATAGGGCTTCAGGGGATACAGCCCCTCCCGGAACTTGGTAAGTCCCACCGGTACAATGGCAACACTGGATACTGCCGGAGCCATTTCCGCCAGTTCTGTAAGAGTCCGTTCCAGAGCTGGCCCATCGTTAATGCCAGGGCAGGCCACGATTTGGCAATTCATGGTGATGCCCGCCCGGGCAAAGCGGCGCATAACAGCAATGCTGTCTCCCGCCTTCTTGTGGCACAGCATCCTGGCCCGCAGCTCCGGATCCGTAGTATGGACAGAAACATTAATGGGGCTGATGCGCAGATCCATGATCCGTTGGATCTCCCGGGGGCTAAGATTGGTAAGGGTGATATAGTTGCCCATAAGGAAGCTCAGCCGGGCGTCATCGTCTTTGAAATACAGCGTCTCCCGCATACCGGGCGGCATCTGATCCACAAAGCAGAAGATGCAGTTGTTGGCGCAGGAGCGGGCCTTATCCATGAGGTAGGTGTCAAAGTTCAGTCCCAGGTCCTCTCCTTCCGGCTTGTGCACACGCACCAGACGGCGCTCCCCGTTTTCATCAGCCAGTTCCAGCTCTGGGTTTTTGTCATAACCAAAAAAGCGATAGTCCAACACATCCACGATCTGATGGCCATTGATAGCCAGGAGCTTTTCCCCCGGACGCACACCGGAACGTTCCGCTGGGGAACGATGATCTAAGGATGCGATAATTGTACTCATGGTCCCTCCTGATGCAGACATAATAATCTATGGTAGAGTATACTGTAAATTATTCCGTTTTTCAAGGTAAAAAATCCTCTGTTTTGCAGCATCTCCCGCCAGTAGGCTGAAATACATGCTAACGTGACGCCGCTTAGACAAAGAGCCCTCGGAGCAGTACTCCGGGGGCATTCATTATTGTTAAATGTTGAAATCAGTCGGTAATTCCTAAAGGAGAAACTACTGCATTATTAATGCTGACATAACCGCCTCCTACGACTACATTCCCCACATTGCTGCTCTCGTCGTAGGTGAGGTACGCCCCCAATTCCGCAGTGGCATTGCCGTAGACATATACGGTGCGCTGGCTCTCGCCCGCAGTGATGTTGGTATTGATGAGAGTGCAGTGGGTGGGGTACTGGTATGCGGTGGAACGGTTGCCTACCACCAAGGCAGTGAGGGGAACACTATTGCCGGAGCACCAGTTGCCATTCAGGAACGCCTCGGAGTAAGACGGATCCGCCCATTGAGCGTCAGGGAGCTGATTATCAATGATGGAATTCGCAATAGTAACATCGCCACCTCGGGCAATAATCCCATGGAACGCACCTTTGATCGTGCTGTTCTCAATGTTCAGTTTGCCGGGGATGTTGAACAAAATAGCAGTAGTAGCAGTATCCAGCGTTACATCCCGGCACAGAGCAAGCGTTTCTCCATCTTTCAAAGCAGAAATAGCATCTGTCAGCTTTTCATAATATCTGCCACTCACCATAGCCTCAGCACTCTCAGCAGTTAGAGGAGCTACAGTATACCAGGTATCTTCCCCATCCTGGACAGGAGTCACTTTATAGCCATCTGCCACATAATTGGCCACCGGATTCTCAGTCGCACTCTGTGCAGGATTATAGTTTTTAAAGGTGCCTCAGTGACTTGGATAGAATCCGGATTTTTTTGGTAGTCAGTATCGCGAACATTCAGCGTCCACTGCGGAGGCATAAATCATGTCCATCTGGTCATCTGTATAGCCCTGAGCAAAATTATTCATATAGGTACCGCCATTAATAATAGCTTGCGTCCCAGTACCCGTAGCCCAAACAGCCATTGCATAGTTGCGGTCATCGTTGCCGATGACCGCTCCGTCACCATTAATGGTCACCTGTGCGCCATTAACGGCATAAATCGCTCCATCATAACCAGATGCACTGACAGTATGACCGTTCAGATTAAGGACAACTGTGTTACCATTGATTTTAAACCTAGTAGAGGCAGTAACATCCTTGAGAAGGTCAACCGTGCCGCCATTAGCAAGTGCATTATTCAAATCTGCATAGTAGTTGCTGCCAATACTGGCCTGGGCATTTTCATTCAGCTCCACATAAGAGTGATCGCCGGCGTAGCAGGTGTACTGCAAAACAACCGTGACTTCAGGGGCGTCGACAGCCTTTATTTCCGTAACAGTGTAGCTGTGGACATGGGACGGAATTACAGGATTGCTGGGAGTACTGGGCGTACCGGGCGCTGTTTCCACAGTAGCTCCGCCGGAAACAGCACTGCCATTCTCTGTAACACCGGTAGTACCCAGAGACACAGTCAGATTCGTACCATTGGTATTCACCGCAGTATTGTTGCCGGACATCACGGCACTGTTTACCGTACCGCTGCCAGCGATGGTCACACCATCGGCCTGGCTAGTAATGGTATTTACTGCGGCTGTATCATTGACATTCACCACAGTGCCAGTGGCCTCACACGCCACCGTGACGCTGCCCACCTGGGCCCGACCGGAAACGTTCAGCTGAGAACTTTCGCTATTCACCGCAACCTCAGCCACAACGGCATTGCCAGAAACATTCAGCTCAGCTGCCTCGCCCACAAGGCTGGCATTTGCCACTGTACCGCCGGACACGCTGGCAGAACCTCCGGCAACTACCAGATTCTGGACGTCGCCCATAACACTGACCTGGTCAGCTACCACCAGCACAATACCATCGCTCTCACCCACGGTAACACCGTTAGTATCGGCATATACGCTGATGGCCTGATTCAGAACCGCCATCACAGAAGCACGATTGATATCATCCTGAGGCAAGAGACTTCCAGCGCTTACACCACGCACGGCCCCCATGTTTGCCAGGGCATTAATATAACCCTCTGCCCAGTCAGATACCTTTGCGCCATCTACAAAAGTGACGCTGGAGGTGCTGACAGACTGGATGCCCAGCGCCCGTGCAAAGGTGGTAAACAGCTGCTCACGAGTCAGCTCAGCGGAAGAGCTCATCGTGTGGTCACTGGTACCGGTAAAAATGCCGGCAGCAACACACTTGGCAATATCACTGTAATAGGGGCTGTTGGGATCCAGATCTGTATACTGGCTTACATCCGCCTCTCTTGTCAGATGCAGGAGGCAGACAAACATCCGGGCGGCCTCTTCCCGGGTCATGGCTTCGTTGGGTGCAAAAGAACCGTCCTCCCGTCCCTCTGCCACACCGGCCTGGATCCATCGGTCAATAGCCGCCTGGCCCCAGTGGCCCTGGATGTCGTCATACTCGTTAGCAGCCAAGGCTGTGGGCACTGCCGCTACCAGCATGACAACTACCAAAATAAGTGCAATTACCTTTTTTCTCATGACTTTCTCCCTTCTTTCAATTTGTAATGCAGGGTAAAACAGCCATCCGCTTTACGAATAGTTTTTTGCGCAAAAAAAGGGCGGCCTATAGCCGTCCTCAATTAAGATGTGCATTATTGCACATCATCTCTTGCAACTGGCTGCCATTTCTCCTAAAGATCAGGCCCTTTCGCTTTGCGTCGCCGGTTTTCACCGGGTTTGCCCTATCACATTGTGTTACCACTATAATACCTCATCCATATATTCCAACTAATATTGTGTTGGAAATTATTTTTATTTCCCTTCATTGTATTGCAAAAAACGCCGGGACGGAAAATACCGTCCCGGCGTTTTATAAGCCGCGTATTAAACTGAGATTACAAAAGGTTCCGTATCAGCTTGCCTCATTAGGCATTCTGAGAGGTCCAAAGAGCCTCCAGAGCCTCCCAGTCCGGATCCGGAGTCAGAGAAGTCCAAATCTCGTAAGAGTTGTCCTCTGCCCAGTCGTAATCATGGCCATTGGTGGCTTCCTGAACTGCCTCATAGTACCACATGGTGGAGGGATTATCCACCCACAGCTTCATGCCAGCCAGCAGGTGATCCTCATGGGGCATCCGACCCAACATGTTGTTCACCAAAGTCATGGCTTCAGCACGGGTAATGTAAGCATCGGGATGGAAGCTGCCGTCAGGATAGCCGTTGATCCAGCCAGCGTTGGCTGCCCGGTTGATGTACTCCTGGGCCCAGTGGCCGGAAACATCAGTAAAGAGATCGGGGCCAACGTATTCTTCCGTGAGGAAACGAGCCGCAATGGTAGCAAACTCCGCCCGGGTAATGTTATTGTTGGGCAGGAAGGTGCCGTCGGGATAGCCCGCCACAACACCGGCACTGGCCACCGTAGCCACCTCGGTGTTGAACCAGTCGGTAGCCTCTACGTCAGTGAAAGGCGCGGAAACCGACCAGAAGGTATTGCGATATTCCTCAGTGAACAGGCGGAAGAAAATGGTAGCCACCTCAGCCCGGGTGATGTTGCCATTGGGCTGCACCGTACCGTCGGGATAGCCGGCAATATAGGCGTAGTGATCCTTGGTGTTCAGGCCAGGGAGATCGGCCAAAGGCACATCAGGATCCTCGATGTCCACCGGGGGATTCACCGGCGGGATGTAGGGGGGAATATAGGTGGACGTAAACACGGCGGTGTATTCCACATTCCCGCTCACCGGAGCCAGTTCGGGCGTCCAGCCGGCGAAGGTGTATACATAGTACATATCAGCAGGCTTTACAGGAGTAAGGCCATTGTACTGGGGCATCGTACCGGCGGTCACATTTTTATCGACCTCCAGCACAGTACCGTCGTAGTTCTTCCAGGTGACGGTGAACTGCTTGTAGTCAGGAACCCCGTCTCCATCCGCATCCTTCGCCTGGTACACCAGAATATCTACAATGCCCTTTTCCGTAATTACGCTTATATCCGTCCCATCCGAAGTATACGGAAACTCAGACATACCCTTGCCGGTAACAGGATCCAGAACACTAATCTTATTCCCCTTTGCCAACTCAGAGTAGCCAGTGATCACATAGCCATCGAGCGCCTTAAAGGTCATCGTGGTATCTGTTCCCTTGGGGATCTCCAAATTATAATTCGGCGTAATGTTGTTGAAAGAATCCTGTACTGCAATCCTCTCATCCGAAGTCCAGCTGCTGTCGGGATCAATATCAAAGCCACCGTGGAAATTCACTATCTCGACCTTTTCTGTGGCGTTGATGGTAAAGAGGAACTTATAGCCGTTATCAACAGCGGTCGTGATCGCACTTTCATAGGAATAGTCCAGATCTTCTCTGACATATTCGTGCATCTTAAGCCAGAAACTGTTGTATGTGCCAGTATAGCCAGCAAGAGAAACGTCCTGATCCTTTACCGTGTTCAGCTGGAAGGTCTCCCCGTTCCACTGCACTTCGGAAAGGTTCTTTACGGGGATAACAGGCGTCTGAATCGAATAGGCGCCAGTTGTGCTCACGCCCTGCAGGTTGCTGTCATAGGTCCCGTCAATCGGATCAAAAATGGCAGCGGCCCCCTGACGACCAGCATAGTCCATCACATAGCGCTGCTGCGTCAAGCTCTGCAGCGCAGGTACCTGGCTGAAGGGAATGTTGTAGGTCTTACCGTCCTTGCCTGTCACCTGAACCACACCATCCACTGTGAAGGTGGTGGAGTAGAACAGATAGAGCACCTCGCCATTCTTCAGCTTCTCAACGGAGCCGCTGCCGTTGGCGTTGATCGTCATCTCCGTCTCGCCGCCGGTTCTAACGCAGGCGATACTGCTGAGGATATAATCCGTACCGATCGCGCCCGGAACGCCATTGGCCGCCGCGAAGCTGACGTCCGCGCTGCCACCGGCAAACTGGACCGTAATATCCTGACCCTCCACATACTGGCCGTCGCGGTACACCTTGATGGTGGCGCTTCCCTGGGTCGTGGCATCCGGATCAGTGGGATCAGGATCTGCAACTACCGCATAATCATTTGCTCCGCCCTCGTTGACCGGGCCCACGGGCTGCTGCTTCTTGGTAATCGTGATCTTCAAATAGTTGTCAACGTTCTCATATGCCACAGCATAGGTGTCGTCTCCACCCGCCGGGATCACGATCTTATCGCTGGGATCGGCAACCTTGTCCTTTGCCAGGACGATCTGCGTAATATCTTCCTGGGTCACACCCTTCAGGAGGTTGGTCGTCCACCAGTAGCCCTCCCAAGGAGCAAGGCAACGATATCCTCCGGTAAGAGCGTACTTTGCGCTGTAGATCCGGACTTCTTTAGCCAACTCTCCTTTCAGGGCATCAAAATCAGCCTGGGTGTCCGCATCCATATATACCCGGATGCTGCTCTTGGCTGTTTCCGGAGTTTCTTCGCTCCAGCCCGCATACAGGGTCATGCTCCCAATCACAGGCTCGCTGAAGGAATACAGATTTTCGGCAGAGGCCTCCTTGTACCAGCCGGTAAACACAAAGCCCTCACGCTCGGGAGCGGGAACAGGCTCCTGAGCCAGCGCCCCCTCCGTCACCTTCTGCTCAGGGATCGTATTCACTGCCCCCTCATAGTTCAGGTCAAAGGAAACAGTGTACTCCTCTACAACAGGTTTCTCCTTCCACTGGGCCACCAGAACGAACTCACCGGTCTTATCATTGCAGTCACCCACCACTGCGCTGTTGGCCCAGTAGTCATTGACATTGATTGTAGCACCCGCCTGGAAAACGGCATCTGTCCCCTGGAGCTTCCAGCCGCGGAAGGTATGGTTCTCCCACTGGGGCACGTTAGAGGCAACGGTGATCACATTCTTGCCAGCCTGATAATCGCTGTGGAAGTAGGCGCCTGCATCTACCGGCGCACCAGTACCACCAGCCGCATCGTACTTCACAGAGTAAGTAATGGGATTGGCTGTGATGGTAAAGGTAACATTATTATTCGCATCTCTCAGGGTATATAAAAATTCTCCGATAAACCCATCTTCCGTAATATTGGAATACGTTTTATACCGCTCTGCGGCCGCAGCATCGTGCTCAAAAGTCCCGCCGGCGGTGAAGCCATTCGGAACGCGGATCTTAAACAAGATCTTTCTATATTGACTCAAGCAACTGCTGTCATAGCCAGCTGTCACAGAATCTCCACGCTGCAGTTCCCCCGTATAAGTCTCCTTCAAATCCCAGTACCAGTCCTCAAAAAGTACCCAGTCGTAGTAGTTGTACTCATAGGCCACGCTGACACCCGGAGTGGAATCAGTGCTCAGCGTGTAGGTATTCTTACCATTCCCGCCACCAATGGTTGTCCCCTCTGCCAGCGCGGTGGCAGGCAACAGGGTGAGCAGCATCGCCAGGGACAGAACCAGCGACAACACTCTCTTCTTCGTCTTTGCCATTTCTCATTTCTCCTTCCGAATTTAAAGACTTGGAAAAGTGAGATTTGGCAGCCGGGCTGGCCTCGCGTTCTCGCCTTAGCCCCCATAGCTTTGCGTCCCACGGTTTCCCGTGGTTTGCCGTTTCATTCTCCTGCCTGTATCCGGGATCTTGCCGCCCCACGGTGAGGCTCCAAAATCTCCGAAGCAGGCGCTCTGTCTACATGGGGTATTATAGCATACTTTCCATATAATGCCACCCTAAATTAGAATTTAACTATTCAATCCTCAAAAACCATTGATTTTTCAAGGCTTCACGCCTGTTT
>ERZ1643251.3826-NODE-3826-length-13539-cov-5.768763_pt1 | contig 13539 bp, 10 predicted proteins | sample MGYA00579261_ERZ1643251 | MGnify/ENA primary metagenome ERZ1643251 (study PRJEB29033, sample SAMEA4952267) | chicken gut metagenome | biome: Broiler Chicken; feature: Gastrointestinal Tract; material: Caecum | place: Ireland | collected 2018 | study: Broiler... | reverse complement strand
TCGGTGCGCGCATACAATCTGTCAGGACCCCAGTACCGCGCAAAGCTGAAGCTCTATTCAGCCGACGACGGCTACGACGAGCTTGTGCGCGACGCGATTTCGGACGAGACGCTCGATGTCATTGTATTTGACAGCACGCTCGACCCGTCCGCATTCGTCAAGCAAAAAGCCCTGCGCGACCTATACGGCTATATCAAGCGGGACGACGAATACAACCGCGACGCCTTTCTACCCTGCGTACTCGAACCGTTCGAGACGGACGGCAAGCTCTACACGCTCGCCGGAAACTTCAGCATTACAACGCTCGGCGGCGTCCGCGAGTATATCGGCGACCAGCTCACGCTCGACCGTATCCGCGAGCTCGCGGAGAGCGACGCGTATCTGATGCGCGTCGGCGACGTCGATATGCCGTCGCTCGAGCTGCTCGACCAGCTGCTGACTGTATTGCCAGATGCCGCGAATGAGCTTGATATTCTTTTGCCGCTCTGCAGGTCGGCAAAGCTCGACACAAGCGGCTCCGGCTTCGACCCTGAGCTGTATCAAGACGGCGAGGTATTGCTGCGGACACAGTATTATACGAATCCGGTCTTCTATCTGTTCTACAGATACCTTTCATTTGGCGGCAGCGATTCGTATATCGCAAGCGGTACAGACGACGGCACACAGCCGGTGATAGGGGCGAATCTCAGCTTTTCAATCACGCGCTCGAGCGAGCATCCCGACGAAGCGTGGGCTTTCATAAAATCGCATTTCGCCTACACCGAGTCGGTAATCGCAAGCATTGACAATCCGCAGGAGTTCTCGGCTTTCCCGTCGACATACGAAGCCTTCGAGCAGTTGATTTCATCGTTTGACGACTGGGAGCTGTATGTAAAAATCAGATATACAACCGACGCGAACGGCAAGCCGTCGACTTCATACAATTATGCGTTTTATAATATTTTCGACGACATTGACAAGATAGCGCAGCGAATCCGCGAGGGCTATATATCGACAAGGTTCACACAGCGCGACCTCGAGCTGCTGCGCGGCATTGTGACAAACAGCTCCGCGCTGCCGTCGACATATGTCGACAGCAAGATAAAGTCGATAATACTCGAAGAAGCCGCGACCTACTTTGCCGGTGCAAAGCCGCTCGACGAGGTGATAAGCATTATCGAAAACCGCGTTACGACGGTGATAAACGAATAGCGAAATGCCGCCGGACATCTCGTCAGGCGGCATCTCATTTGAACAGCTTTATCTTCAATATTATAATCATCGTCACTATGCTCGCGACGACGGCAATCGCGATGATTATCGCGAATCCGTAGGGGTGTTCGGACAGCGGTATGTTCATAACATTCATTCCATATGCCGAAAACAGCATCGTCGGTATCGCCATGACGACTGTGATTATCGCCAGCACCTTCATCGCCACATTCAGGTTGTTCGATATCACCGCCGCGAACGTGTTCGACATATTCGACAGAATCTCGGTGTGTATCTTCGCCATCTCGATTGCCTGTTTGTTTTCGACTATGCAGTCCTCCAATAGATCCGAGTCCTCCTCGTATTTCTTCACGACGTCGGTGCGCACCAGCTTTTCAAGCACCGATTCGTTCGAGCGCAGTCCGGTCGTGAAGTAAACGAGCGATTTCTCGAGCTTCATCAGCTCGAGCAGTTCGCGGTTTTTCTGGAATCGATTGAATTCGAGCTCGGCGGCGTCGATCTTCTTTTCGATAAGGCGCAGGTAAATGAGATACCTGCGCGCGGTCGCGTAGAGTATCTGGAACACGAAGCGCGACTGCTTGCCCGGGTGAAAATCGCGCTCGCTGCCGTTTTCAAAGCCGCGCAGGATGTGCGTGTTTTTCGAACAGACTGTGATAACACGAGACGCGGTCAGGATAATAGCAAGCGGTATCGTTGTATACAGCTCGCGATCGCTCGTCTCCTCGCGGGTCGGTATGTTCACAAGCAGCATACGATAATTGTCGTCCACCTCGATACGCGAGCGTTCGTCAAGGTCGAGCGCGGCACGACAGGCCTCCATCGGAAGGTCGAGCGACATCGAGACGCTACGCAGCTCGTCGTCAGTTGGACTAATAAGCGATATCCAACCGGTTTCCGGTATATTGTCGACAATTTCGAGCTTGTGGTTCTTTTCGGTATAGCAGCTTATCATGCACATCACCTCGTCACGTAGTCTCTATAATTATTATAACGATTAATTTCGTTTCATTCAAGCTTTAATTGTTAACTCGATTGAACCGGCGACGATTTTCCCGCAGTCAATCACCGTGTCAAGTTTGCACAGTGCGCGAATTGCTATACTATTTATTTAAGAAATGTTGAAAAACCTATTGAAATCACGCATAAAAAAGTGTATAATAATTCTGTATCACATGGAACGCACACAGCGTTCGGAAAGGTCAGGTAAAAAATGGATAAAGTGAGATTCGGTATAGTCGGCTTCGGCAATATGGGTACCGGTCACTGCAAATATCTCAACGCGGGTGAAATCGAGGGCGCGACTCTCGCCGCGATCTGCGATATCAAGCCGGCAAAGCTTGAAATGGCAAAGGAAGCTTATCCGGATGTCGCACTGTTCGACAACCATATGGATATGTTCAAATCGGGAAAAATTGACGCGGTCATCATCGCGACCCCGCACTACTTCCATCCGACAATCGGTATTGACGCGTTCAACTGCGGCATCAATGTCATCTCCGAAAAGCCGGCGGGCGTTTACACGAAGCAGGTCGAGGAGCTTATCGCGGTCGCTAAAAAGAGCGGTCTCGCATACGGCATGATGTTCAACCAGAGAACCAATCCGATGTATCAGAAAATGCGCGAGATGGTGCAGGGCGGCGAGCTCGGAAATCTCTACCGCTGCGTATGGATCATCACCGACTGGTTCAGAACCCAGTCCTATTACGACTCCGGCGATTGGCGCGCAACCTGGGACGGAGAGGGCGGCGGCGTGCTCTTAAATCAGTGCCCGCATCAGCTCGACCTCTGGCAGTGGATCTTCGGTATGCCGACTCGCATCCACGCGTTCTGCCATGAGGGCAAGTATCACAACATCGAGGTCGAGGACGACGTCACCGCTTACGCTGAATACGCGAACGGCGCGACCGGCGTGTTCATCACGACGACCGGCGAGGCTCCCGGCACGAACCGCTTCGAAATCACCGGTACGCTCGGCAAGCTCGTCGCTGAGGGCAATACCTTGAAGTTTACAAAGAACGAGGTTGACGCTGCTGAATTCTCGCGCACCTCCGACCAGGGCTTCGGCAAGCCGAAGACCGAGTACATCGAATACAAGTTCGAGAACGGCGGCCCTCAGCACAAGGGAATTACGCAGAACTTCACCGACCACCTTATCAAGGGCACTCCGCTGCTCGCGTCGGGCTATGAGGGAATCAACGGACTTTCGATTTCGAACGCCATGATGCTCTCGAGCTGGAAGAACGACTGGGTCAACCTCCCGAACGACGGCGAGGAGTTCTGGGCAGAGCTTCAGAAGAAGATAGCTTCAGTCAAGAACCGCGAGAAGAAGGTAGTCGAAGAAAAGATCGCGGATCTTTCGGATACATATACCTCAAAGTAAAATAACTCCAGCATGGCTTGAGCGCAATGCAGGTTGAAAAATCAATCTTCAACCTGCATTTGTGTCTCAATCTTGGTCTTTGACCGCGATTTTCCGTATCAATACGGAAAGAACAGGTTATGAGTTTGATTTTTTTCAAGCTCATGGAAAGGTAGACTTTGCCCACGCGAAGTCATGGTTATTATTATGAAGCTTCGTTATCTTGGAACTGCCGCCGCGGAGGGAGTTCCCGCGCTTTTCTGCGAATGCGAAAACTGTAAAAAATCGCGTGCCGCCGGCGGTCGCGCGATACGTACACGCTCGCAGGCACTGGTCGATGGACAGCTGCTCATCGACTTCCCCGCCGATACCTACAAGCATATTCTCGACAACAACATAGATCTGTGTAAAATATCACACTGTCTGATTACACACACACATTCCGACCACCTTTATCCTAACGACCTCGCTATGCTTGAGCCGGGCTATTCGCATCTGCCGGACGGCTACAAGCTGCATATATACGGCTCTGACGCGGTATGCTCAAGGCTCGGTCAGACTTCAGAGCGGCTCAAAAAGCACAATATCTGCGAGCTGCACGAAGTAAAGCCTTTCGAAAAATTTTCGGCGGGCGGATACGAGGTCACCGCTCTGCCGGCGATACACGACAAGAACGCCGGTCCGCTGTTTTATATGATCAGCCGCGGCGGCAAGACTCTGCTCTGGGCGCACGACACGCACTATTTCTCGGACGAGGTCTGGGATTATTTCGCCGCAACTAAGCCGCATTTCGACCTGGTCTCGCTCGACTGCACCAATGCCTGCCTGCCACTCACCTATATCGGTCACATGGGACTTGCCGAGAACATAAAGGCAAAGGAGAAGCTGATTTCGCTCGGCTGCGCCGACGACGGCACGGTTTTTGTCTGCAACCACTTCTCGCATAACGGGACAAACGTCGTGTATGATAATTTCGTTCCGATAGCCGGACGCGCCGGTTTCAAGGTATCGTTCGACGGCGGTGAATTTGAAGTTTGATTATATCAGAATGTGATTGATGCACATCTATAAGCTATTTAATGCAATACTCCACTGCTTGAATACTAGTACAATAATACTGTTATTCCAGCTTGACGCGATTATTCCAGCCCTGAAAGGATACCTCTGATGAAAATTCTCTCAAAAAGAATCATCTCCGCGCTGCTCGCCGCTATGACTACTGTAGTTTCAGTCGCCTGTGCCGACAGCCAGCCCGATAACAATTCTGAAACCACTGTAGGCGATACACAGACCGGTGGAACCGACGCGGTCGAAACTGACGCGACCGAAACCGGACGCGCCGCGGTCAGCGACAATCTGCCGTCCGACCTCAACCTAAACGGTCGTTCGATACGCATACTCGCGCGTTCGGGAGACAAGGACACCCGTCTCGAGTTTCTGGCCGACGAGGAGTCGGGCGACATCGTCGAGGACGCGGTATACAAGCGCAATCTGACCGTCTGTGAACGGCTCAATGTCACGCTCGACGTCATCGAAGTGAACGAGGAGCGCCACTCGGGCGCCGGTATAAATGACCTTTTGACCGCGTCGGTTATGGCCGGCTCCGACGATTACGACCTCGTCGCAAACCACTTAGGTCAGCTCTCCCCGCTGATTTTGCAGGGAATATTCCAGAATATGTACGATCTTCCCTATATTGACTGGGATCAGCCCTGGTGGAATCAATCGTACAACGACGCGGTCACAATCGGCGAGAAGCGTTATGCCTGCGCGGGCGAGCTGTCGCTGTCAATGATAATGGGCATTTACGCGACCTTCTTCAACAAGCAGCTTTGGGATAATTACTACAACGACCAGGATCTGTACGAAATTGTAAAATCCGGCGATTGGACGCTCGACAAACTGACCGAATTCTCGACCGGAGTGTATGAGGACATCAATGGCGACGGAGCTGCCGACGAGGGAGATACATTTGGTATGTCCTACATCCTCGACAGCATACAGGCGGACGCGTTTGCGGCCGGTGCCGGCGTCAGCTTCACCGAATATTCGGACGGAAAATACACGTGGGCGCTCGAAAATGAACACACCGCCGATTTCCTTGGCAAGATGGAGAAGCTGTTATTTGACAAATCAACTCTGCTGACCACCAACCTCGACGCGTTCCAGACGACACTGCTCGACAAGATGAAAAACGACAGCGCGCTGTTTATAGTTCATATGCTGTCCGGAACCGAGCTGCTCCGCGAAATGGTCGGCGATTACGGTATTGTACCGATGCCAAAGTTCGACGCGAGCCAGAGCGACTACAAGACTACCGTGCATAACGGTTCGTCGGTATTCGCAATCCCTGCGACCGCTGACGGAGCCGATGAAATCGCCGCGGTGCTCGAAGCTCTGTGTTCTGAAAGCTACCGCATGGTGACGCCTGCGTATTTCGATGTCGCGCTGAAGGTAAAATACGCGCGCGACGACTCGGCGAGCGAAATGCTCGACATTTGTATAGACAGTATCAGCTTCGACTTCGCGTACCTGTTCAATTCCGCGATCGGCTCTAACGCCGCAATCTTCCGCTCGCTGCTGAAATCAGAGAATATCGGCAGCGCGATGTCGACAATCGCTTCGAAAAAGAGCGAGGTTGACTCAAAGCTCGCTGAAATCGTCACCGCTTACGGTGAGCTCGAATGAATCGGGATATACCGAATGCAGATTAGCACTGTAAGCGGCTGACCGCGCTGCCGAAAGCAATCTCGCTGCAGAAAGCAATCTTGACCGCATATAAGACCAAAATACAACTCATATGCTAATTATTATCAACGAAAGGAAATACTGCCATGAACACCAAAATACCCGGACTCGGAATCGCGCACCTCGCGCTTAAGGCAAAGGATTTTGACAAATCTTACAAGTTCTACACCGAGGGACTTGGCATGACCCCCTATCTCTCATGGGGCGAGGGCGACTCTCACATCCAGATGCTGAAATTCGGCGACGGCGCGGGAATACTCGAGCTGTTCGCCGGTGGAAGCGACGAGCTCCCCGAGATGGGCAAATACATTCACTTCGCATACTCGGTTGAAGATGTCGACGCCGCGTATGAGACCGCGATCGCAGCCGGAGCAAAGCCGTTGACTCCTCCCAAGACCGTGCCGCTCAAGTCGACTCCGCGCGAGGCTACCTTCAACTGCGCGTTCGTAATCGGTCCGGACGGAGAGGAAATCGAGTTCTTCAAAGAGGTTGGCTGATATGATAGCGACGACCGTAATAATCCACGTAAAGCCCGAGAATGTCGAGGACTTCAAGAAGATAACGCTCTACAACTATGAGAACTCGCGTCGTGAAGCCGGCAACGTCCGTTTTGACGTCCTCTGGTCGAACGACGACCCCTGCTACTTCACGCTGTATGAGGTCTACCGCACCGAAGCCGACGCGAAGGCTCACAAGGAAACCGAGCACTACAAGAAGTGGCGCGACACAGTCGAGCCGTATATGGCGACCAAGCGCGTGGGAATCGCGCACACGCCGCTCGCGTTCAATTGAATTCACTCGCTCAAGCATAACAAAACAGCTCCCACCGGAGCTGTTTTGTTATATAATTGCGCGTCGGTCATTTCTCAATTATACCGATATTCTCGAACGGAATATTTTCGAATTCGGGTATAGTCTCGCGTATCAGGGTCAGCGCGTCGTCGGTCAGTGTGAAGTCGCTGCCGTAATCGACGAATATGCTCGTGTCATTTGTCGAATAATTATCTTCCAAGACACAGATTCCGCCCTTGTATATTGCGTCCTCGGGAATGTTCACGAATACATTTCCGACGAGGTCGTTCGTCATGACCGGCGAGCTTGCCAACGCGACCTCCTCGAATTCAGCGTCAGTCATCGCCGCATATTCCACAATCTTGTCGGCGTCGATATAATCGTAGACCTCAGCCCAGATTGTATCCTTGTAGTGTTCCATCCACAAGTCGCTTGTGAAATCGACTGCCGAAACTTTGGCGATTATCTCGTGCGCGTTGTCCGGATAGCGGTCGAACAGCCACTTGAACCAGCGCAGCTGGCTTCCGTCGGTCGAACCGCCGCCCCAGTCGGAGTTCTGATATGCCGACGGCATATCGACAAAGATGTTGTTCGTCATATGCGAGAACTGCGCGCCGTGCGTCTTTATCGCCGCCGAGTCGTACGTGCCTTCCCAGAATACATTCCCGTAGATTTCGGCGCCGTTGTTGCCGTCGTCGATAAATATCGACTGCTGTCCAATGCCGCCGTGCTTGTTGCCGACATTGCCGTACTTGTTGCCGATTTGATGGAAATAATTGTATCTGATAACCGTGCCCATGAGCGACGGGTCGCGCCCGAAGTAGATCGCACCCATATCCGACGAGTTGGTCACGCAATTCGAAAAATCGTTGTATTCAATCACGATGTCGTTGCTGCCGACCGCGATCATCTCATGTACGCAGTTGTAGAGCTTATTGTTGCGGATGACCATACCGAAGCTCGACGCTCCGATGCCCGGCTTGTAGGTGCTGCCTGAACGGTTGATGTCGTGTATCTCGCAGTTCTCGACCACATTTCCACTCGGAGTCAAGGTCTTGCGGTCGCCGCCGCTCAGATTCACGCCGCCGCTGTTCGTGTCGTAGATATGACAATAGGACACGGTGACGTCGTTGCCGGACAGCGACGCGCCGTTCGACGATGTGTGAGCTATAGTGCAGTTTCGCAGCGTGAAATTGGCAAGACCATCGCCGCTGACCGCGTTGCCGCGGGTATAAAGGAAGTTAAGACCATCGATAATTATGTTTGACGTGCCGGTAAACTTGAACAGACTGTCGGCTACATTGCTGACATATATGTCGTTTACGTCATAATCGTCGTCCGGATAGAAATACACGATCCGCTTCTCGCAGTCGATGTAGCTCTCGCCCGGCTGGTCGATTTCATCGAGCAGATTGAAATAATAGTAACGCTGACTGCCGGTCACTGCCTCGCCGTAGCTGATAGCTCCCGGGATGTCGAACGACTTCGCCGACTTGTCGAGCGACATTATCTTGTAGTCCTCGTTGTACCAGTCCCACGACAAGAAGCCGAATATGTGCAGATCATCGAGCGCGCCGTCCGACCACTTCGCGATTCGCTCGGCGGCAGCGTCGTCGTAGTATATGGTAAACGAGCCGTCATCGTGCGCGTCGACCTTGTCAGCGGTCAGGAGATACTCGGAGTCCGAGCCGGCGTTCGGCCAGCGCGAGCGGTCGAGCGGGTTTCCGGCTATGTATACGGTCACCGGCTTGTCGGCGCTGTCGCCGGTATTGCCAAAAGCATAAATCGACGGTATGCTGTCAAACAAGCCCGACAGATCTATCTGCATAAGCTTATCCGCGGCAGATTTGTCAATCAGACGGTCAAGTATCGCCTGGTCGGTGACCTTTGTGACGAGCGACGGGTCGACCTTGACTCCGCCGTAAATGTTGACTTCCTCGTTATTATACGCCATGTAGCTGACCGGCGCGCCATCGATTCCCGAGTCGCTCGCGTCAAACTGCACCGGCGACGTCAGATAGTAATCGCCGCCGCGCAGATATATATTCACCGGCGCGAGCCTTTGCTTAGTCAATTCATGCGCACGGCGGCGCGCGGCATCGATTGTCGCGAGCGGAGCGGCTTCACTGCCGTCTCCGTCGTCGCTGCCGTTCGGAGCAATGAAAATTTCGATAGGTTCAGCCATGGCTATCTCCTCCTTTGTTATCGATAATGTTTCATTCAGCGTAAAAGCCACCGTCTGCGACAGGGCGTCCGGATCGTAGCCGTCCGCGCTTTGCAGACTGCCGATAAAGAATCTCGCCGCCGCGCTCATATCGAGCGTGCCGCTGCCCGAGACGATGACGTCGTCCCCGTCTAAAGCGACTGTGCAGCTGCCGTCGGGCGCGTCCGAGCGGACGATGATTTTGTGCTCAGATTCCTTTGCCGGTTTGAATCCGGTGGTATTTTGTATGAACTCGTCTATCCACTCGACAGCGTTCGCGCCGCCCGAGAGATCGGTCGATACCTGATAGTCATACAACTCCACGCCATTCAAAAGATAGCTTTCACATACGACCGGCGCGCGGTAGAGAAACTCGCCGCCGTCCGGTACGAACAGCCGACCGCCGTCATAATCGATGAAATTTTCGATGAAGAATTCGGCCGCGCGCAATGTAGCCGAGTCGCTTCCGCCGCAGATTACGAGTCGGTTGTTCTGAAACCTTATTACGAAGTCGTTCATGCGCAGCTCGCCTTCTGCCGGCGACTCAAGCCGATTTGTAGAGCCGACCAAAATTTCATGCGTATCGGTAGGAGCCGCTTCGCCCCGCTTCACCCAGTCGGTCGTCAGCTCTACTGCCGCCACATTCTCCTCGAGCGCGCGGCGTATCGCAAGCGCGGCGTCGATCGACTCGCCCTCTCCGATATCACTGCGCACAATCTGGTATCCGGCGAGCTCGGTCTTTGTAAGCTCGCGCAGCTCGAGCCGCTCGCCGCTTTCATTCAAGGTCACATACGCGCTGTCGCCGTCAAACCGCAACCCGCCGCCGTCAGACTCGTCGCCGCACGCGCTGAAAATCAGCGCCGACGCGATTGCGAAAATCACAGTAAATAGCTTCAGTCTCATCAGAATCGCACCTCTTTTTTGTCTGATTTACAGACGATATTAACATCTCCGCAAAGTCGATTATATCATATATTATTTATAATGTCAAGCTTTTGTATTTATATGATGAACAAATTGCCAGAAATGGGGATCAAATTTACAAAATCAGACATATGACTGTATACGCTGCATAGCATATGCTGCGGTCGTTTTCGTATATTTAAATAATCACGATTATAAATTATATATAAGTCAAGTGCCGCTTTATGCCATAAAAATATTAAGATTGGGTATTGAAAACCGTCGACGATTATGTTATAATTTTATATGTTCTGTGAAACTCGAAAAATATAATATAAAATCTGTGGGAAAACACTTCGACGCAGGCAGCATCGAATCATCTTTTTAATCGAATCTGCAATTTTTAAGCTGCCATAAAAGTCTTACAGATAATTCATCGTATCGCGCCGCCGTCGCGGGAAAGACTAAATATGCGGTGCTTGCCAACACGCGATATATTGCCGTATGTGGTATACGCAATGCGGTATTTTGTCAAAATTATCATTCTGCTGCTTCATGGCATATTGTCTGCGCGTTGCTGCCAACCGTAAATTTATTTTTAGGTGCGTGATATGATGAAGCCAAAAAAGCCTGTAATCAAGCTGCTTCGCAGCGTGTCGAATCATTCGGATCTCGGGCTTTGCGCCCCGATGCCAGTCTACATTTCGGATATGGACGTATGCGAGCTGTCCGCAAAGGCTATTGCGAATACCCCGGTCGCGTCAGCTAACGAAAGCACTGGCTGCGGAGCTTCCCCCGATCAGGACGAGGTCGAGCGGGCGCTGTCCATGAATAATCCCGACATGAAATCACAAAATACCAATTTGAATTAAGTGCTGGCATTTGCCATTATCTGTCTTGCTTTCCAAAAGTTTCACATTTCGGAGTAAACAATAAATCAATGTCTTGGGACAGCCAAACGAAGTCAGAACCTCGTTTGCTGTCCCGCGATATAAATATTAGCTCAATGCGTTTAGTCCCGAGGCTGTCATGAAATTCACTTATAAACACACCCTTATCGCGTCTTACATTTGCTTTATCATCCAGTCGATTGTCAACAACTTCAGTCCGCTGCTGTTTGTTACATATTCGCGCGAGTTCAATATCTCGCTCGAACAAATCGCGCTGCTGGTAAGCTACAACTTCATTGTCCAAATGGTCGTCGACATGATCGGCGCGCGCTACGCCGACCGCATCGGCTATCGCCGCGGCATCATCATAGCGCACGTCTCATCGTTCGTCGGTATTGCCGGACTCGGCGTGTTTCCCTATCTTTTGCCGCCTTACGCCGGACTGCTCGTCGCGACGACCTTCTGCGCTTTGGGCAGCGGCTTTATCGAGGTGCTCGCAAGTCCGATTGTCGAAGCTCTCCCGACTGACGAAAAAAGCTCGGCAATGAGCCTGCTGCACTCGTTCTACTGCTGGGGTCACATCCTCATCGTATTGGTATCGACCGCGTTTTTCGCGCTGTTCGGCACTGAAAACTGGAGCATACTCGCTTTTATATGGTCAGCAATACCGGTACTCAACTGCATTATGTTTATATTCGTGCCGATATGCAGCTATTCGGAGGGGCGCGAGACCGAGTCGGTCGGCGGATTGTTCAAGCTCGCCGACTTCCGCATATTATTGCTTTTGATGATATGCGGCGGCGCGTCCGAGCAGGCGATCGCGCAGTGGTCGTCGCTGTTCGCCGAGACCGGACTCAACGTGTCGAAAACGGTCGGCGACCTGCTGGGTCCCTGCCTGTTCGGACTTATGATGGCGCTGTCACGCACCTTCTACGGCGCGGTCGGAGCTAAGCTGAATCTGTCGCGGGTCATGACAATCTGCACCGCCGGACTCATCGGCGGCTACCTCGTGACGACACTGTCGCCGCTGCCGGTGCTGAACCTCATCGGCTGCGGAATTGTCGGAATATTTGTAGGCATCATGTGGCCCGGCACACTAAGCCTCGCGACTCGCGCACTCCCGCAGGGCGGCACATCGATGTTCGCGGTGCTCGCGCTCGCCGGCGACATCGGCTGTGCCGGCGGACCGGGACTCATCGGCTTCATCTCGGGCAAAATCGGCGGCGACTACGCGCTGAACATCGGCATACTGTCGGCGATAGTATTCCCGATATTGGCGTTGATATCGCTTATAATCATCCGCCGCAGAATCAGCCGCAGAAGCAAAACTGCCGAAACTATCACTACCGCCCAGACCTGACATAACAGCATATGAAACGAGATCCGCCGCAAGCCGCGACGGATTTTGTATTATAAGGAAATTGACGAATACTTAACTTAAATTTACTGTAAACTATCCCAAAATCAGTAAATTACTAACACCTAACAACTAACAACTAACAACTACTTCACCACTTCGCCGTGTAGTTGTGTACCCCTTTGCCGATGAATCCCACCTGCGCGAAATCCTCGGGCTGCTGACGGATGATATAATCAATGTAGCTCATCGTCATTTTCGCGGTCAGTATGTAGCCCATCGGATTCATGTGCCCGCCCAGATAGAAGCGGCGCTTGAATTCCTCGTCATATACCGGCGCGTATTTGTTTAGATCAATCACATATGTGTAGTCGAAAAACTCCGCGAGCTCATGAAGCAGCTTTGCGTGGAGCCTGCCAGCCTCGTCGCCGTCGGGGCGCTGGCTTTTTGGCATCGTCATGAGGAAGAAGCGCGCCTCGGGCTGCATAGATTTGAGACGCTGAATTATCTTCGCGTAGTAGCCGCAGAAGGTCGGCTTGTTGTTGTTATAGTCGTCGCGGTCGATGTCGCCGACCGAACCCAGCTCCATCTTGCGGCCGTACAGGTCGTTGACTCCGAGCGCGATGATGTACGCTTGGCAGAGCTTGTCCTCGTCCCAGAAGCTATTCTTTTCGGCAAACGAGTCCCAGTATTCCTGCGCGGTCATTCCGCCGCGCGAGAAATTGTAGACCTTGATTCCGGCCGCGCGCGCTATGTACTGTCCCCACGAATATTCGAAATAGTCGTGGTATCCCTTGGTCTTGCCCTCGGGGTCGGTCGATTCAAACTCGCCGGACGAGAGCGAGTCGCCAATACAGCCGATTGTGCGGAATATCGAGGTGAAGCCCCCGTCGTCGACGATCCGGTCGAGCGGCTTCTCGTTCGGGTCGGCGATATATGCTGACATATCCATTAATAAAATCCTCCTTGATTTTTGTGTGATTATCGTTTATAATTATATCATACCCAAAGTTAAATTTCAATGGCGCGTTGTAAAATGAAGTTGCAATACCCCACTGGGTAAAAGTTTTCAAAA
>ERZ1643251.3825-NODE-3825-length-13539-cov-12.122367_pt1 | contig 13539 bp, 15 predicted proteins | sample MGYA00579261_ERZ1643251 | MGnify/ENA primary metagenome ERZ1643251 (study PRJEB29033, sample SAMEA4952267) | chicken gut metagenome | biome: Broiler Chicken; feature: Gastrointestinal Tract; material: Caecum | place: Ireland | collected 2018 | study: Broiler... | reverse complement strand
TCAAAGAACTCAAAGTGAAGCTCAATTTTACAAAGAAATGTTAGAAAGAGAAAAACTAATCTTTGGCCATGAAGAAGAATATTTAGCATGGATAGGAATTAATACATCACAAGAAGAGGGAGAGGATAGCCTTACTTATGTAGGACCTGATAAAGATGAAGGTATTAAGAAAAAAACTTAGTGCTTTTTTCTTAAACATCAGGTATACTTTTGTTAGAAAGAAGCATTCATTATTCTATCATTAGAATTTTAATTATTTATTCATGAAGTTAGGAGGTAGGAAGATGTATAAAACGATTGTGATTAGTTATTCGCCAAAGGCAGATGATATGGCACAAAAAATAGAAGAAAAAGCAAATGAAATGTTAGAAAAAGGCTATGAGTTAGTTACTATGTCCATTACTGGAACAGCAAAAGCAATTTTAGTATTTAAAAAGTAAGTAAAGAATAAGGAGGCCAACTATGAATAAAATTATAATTTATGGATCTTGCTATGGGACTACAAAACAATATGCTGAAGAACTTTCGAAAAGAACGAATATAAAGGCGGTGTCTTTTAAAGAAGTTACTTCCCAAATAAATGAGTATGATAATATTATTTACTTAGGAGGATTATATGCTGGTGGCGTATTAGGCCTTTTAAAAACACTAAAAAAGATAAAGAATATATCAGATAAAAAAATTATTCTTGTAACAGTTGGTCTTGCAGACCCGACAATTGAAGAAAATAAAACAAATATCCGGAATCATCTAAAGAGTAAGATGTCTAAAGAAATTTTTGAAAACATAACAATATTTCACTTAAGAGGAGGGATAGATTATTCAAAATTAAACTTTGCTCATAAGACAATGCTGAAATTACTATATAATTCAGTTAAAAGATTACCGGAAGATGCCCAAACGGCAGAAGATAGGGCAATGATTGAAACGTATAATAAAAAGGTCAATTTCGTTGATTTTTCCTCTTTGGATAAAATCATCAACAAAATAGAATAGTTTGTATAAGTAATTTTCGGGTAAAGATTTGCAAATAAAACGCTATTTACTAAAAAGAGATTGAGAGTTTAAGTAAATTCTGATACAATCTTTGTAAGAGGTGTTCGCTATGTATTTAGAAGATAAAACAATTTTAGCAAATGTAAAGAAAAGCGTAAAAGAATCCTTTATTGCTCCTTTACTTATTATTATTTTTGCAATCGTTTTATATCGTAATCCCGAGAACTTTATCTCGGTAGCTGTGAGTATTTTTGGCTATGGAGCAATATTCATTGGTGTGCTAGATTTAGTATTTTACTTTCGTTTAAATGAGAGTGAAAAACTTTTAAGTAAACATATGAATCAAGGTATTTTATTAATTGCCTTTGGGATTATTGCTTTCTTTGAAAACGCCTTGCTAAGTGAAATGATCACGGTTTTACTAGGAGGATATATCCTATTTCAAAACGCCAGTCGGATTGGTCTAGGACTATACTTAAAAAATAAAACCAAAAACGCTTGGATTTATGTCCTTGTCATGGCTTTAATCAATCTTATTATTGGTTTATTTGTTATCATCAATCCGTTTCAAAACGTTCAACTAAATCTTTATTTGGCAAGCCTTTTAGTAATCGCTGAAGTCTTTTTAATCATTCAAAATATTCTCATTTTAATAGGAATCCGTAGTCATGACAAAGAAGATAAGTAAGATTGTTGCTATACCTTTTAAGCTTCTTTTCAGTCGTTTTACTTTAGCGTTACTATCCGTTTTAATTCAAGCTGCTATTATTGGAGCCATATTCTTTTTCTTTGATAAATATCTGCTCTATTATGTCGGCAGCGTTGTTCTTTTTCAAATAGGCTTAACCATCTATATTATTAATTCTAGTATCCAAAGTGAATTTAAGACAGCTTGGATTATTTTAGTCTTGTCTTTACCTGTTGTTGGAGGCTTCTTTTTCCTTTTTTGCAAGATTGAACCGACGGTTAAAGCTATGCAAGAAAGATTAAAACGAAGTAAAAATGAAAATTATAAATATTTGCCCCAAAACAGAGAAATTATTGAAAAATTAACGGAAGAAGACCAATCGTTTATAAGTCATGCCAATTACCTTTATAAGGTTGGCCATTTCCCTGTTTATTATGGCGAAGATATGAAATATTTTGCTTGTGGTGAAAAGGCTTATCCTGATTTGCTTTCCAAACTAAAAGAGGCTAAAAAATTTATCTTTTTAGAATTCTTTATAATTGCCAATGATGAGATGTGGCAAGAGATCTTAGATATTTTGATTTCAAAGGCTCAAAGTGGTGTTGAAGTCCGTGTTTTATATGATGGCACTTGTTCTTTTACCCTTTTACCTCGCAACTACCCGGAACTATTAAAAGAGAAGGGGATTAAGTGTTTAATTTTCTCACCAATTGTTCCTTTGATTTCAACCCATTATAACAATCGTGATCACCGTAAAATCATTGTAATTGATGGAAAATATGGCTATACAGGAGGAATGAATTTAGCAAGTGAATACATTAACAAAAAGGAAAGATTCGGCTATTGGAAAGATAATCTTTTCCGGTTCTCTGGCACGGCCGTAAATAGTTTGACCGTTCTTTTTTTAGAATCTTGGTATCTCTCTCAAAGAAAAAAAGAGATTGCTTACGAACCTTATTTAACGGCTACAAATAATCATAAGAAAGATGGCTACCTTGTTGTTTTAGGGGATGATCCATGTGACAATGAGCCAATTAGTAAGATGACTTACATTCATTTACTATATACAGCAAAGAAGAGCATTGACATTGTTACACCATATTTTATTGTCGATGGCGAATTTTTAAACGCTTTGTTTTACGCGACAAAAAGAGGTGTTCGCATCCGTTTGATTTTACCAGGAATTCCGGACAAAAAACTCATTAATTACGTAGCTAAAACATATTACAAGGAACTAGTGACGCACAATGTTAAATTGTATGAATATTCCAAAGGATTCACGCATTTAAAAGAAATGATTTGTGATGATAGCTCATGTTTTCTTGGTACCTCAAACTTAGACTACCGTAGTTTATACCTTCATTATGAAGATGGCTTGTATTTATATAAAAGTGAGGAAGTCCAGAGAATTAAGGAAGATTATGATCAAATGATTGCCTCTTCAAAGCTAATCACTTTTGAGGAAATAAAAAAAATAAGTAAAGTAAAAATCTTTTTAGGAAAAATTTTGAGAATATTTGGACCATTATTATAAAATATCTGATATAATAACAAATAGAGAGTAAGGGGTGGACGTATGCGTAAGAAAAATGGTTTTATTGCCACATCATTAATCTATTCGTTTTTTCTAGTCTTTGGTTTACTTATGGCTGCAATTTTAGCTAAGAGTGTTGAAAATCGTATCTTAGTCAGAGCTATTCAAGAAGATATAAGAAACGAAATGAATGAACAAAGTGGGTTTGTCGTTGATTCCTTAGAAGATAGAACCTATACCGTTAATGAACTCGTTAACTTTGCTAACGAAACATGGCGAGTAGTGGAGGACAAAGGACCGAACGTATTACTTATTTTAAATCGCAGTCTAACCCAAACCGAAATTGTCATGGGACTTAATCGTGAATCTTCAAATTCGGAGTTTTATGGCACTTGTAATACAACTTCTTGTATGGTTAGAGCTTGCAGAAACTATTATGCTGGTCAAGAATTTTGTTATTTATACTCAGGAAACACGAACCTTTATCGAAGACCTGCGTGGCGCCCAACAGCTAGTCAAGTAGAAGCAGATACAATTGGTTATGGAAGAACCATTGTCAGTACGGTCCTAGATTACTGGTTTACCTATCATCAGGGATTACAAAGAGTATTAAGTAAAAATAAATTACAAGCCTTCACTTTCTCAGACGGTTTCTTTAATTATCCTCAATCTGGCCAAGAAAATATTTATGTCCGAACCCTCTTGAGTAGTGAAATAACTTCAGGGGCAACCTTTGCTTCCTCATTATCCAAACCTTTTCATTTATTAAATGCTCCAAGTGGTAACCAAATCAATATTTACAACACATCAAATCAAGTGCAAGCCGTTGCCTCAAATACGGCAGCCTTTATTTATCCCGTAATTGAGGTGATCAAAGGATGAAAAAGCTTTTGAAAATAATTTATCTGACATGCAGTCTTTTTCTTTTTACTATTACTGCCCAAGCAGCCTCTTATGATATTGAAGCTATGCTTGTTGACGCGAGTATTAAAGAAAACGGAGATATGGAAGTAAAAGAATTGATCGTTGTGGATGGTAACTTTACAAACTTTCAAAGATCTTTAACTTATAAGGATAGCCGCCTAGAAAGTCACGAGCCCCCTAAAATATATGAAGATGCTATTTATAATGGCACAGGCCTTAAAGATGTGACAGCCTCTTACTTAAAACTAGATAAAGAAGAAATAGACTACAGCCTAATGGAACAAGAATTTACCTTACTTAAAAGAACATATTATAAAGAAGATGCCCTTCCTTTTGAATATGTCGAATCAAGTATTCAAGACGGCAAGACAATTACCATGTATTATAATAGTCAAAACGAACGAGTAGCCTTCTTATTAACCTATACCATCACAGACGTCGTTGTTTTACATACAGATACAGCCGAGATTTACTGGCCATTCTTACGTAACAATTTTGAAGAACCTATTACCAAATATATGGTGAACGTGCACTTGCCAAGCAATATAGATGAGCGTACCCATTACTTTATCCATGGAGATATCACAGGCAATATAAAACCGACTTCCAAAAACAGCTTAGAAGCTTCATTTACCAAAGTATCATCAAATACAGACATATCCATACGAGTGCTTTTTTCTAGTACAGCTCTTACAGAAATCGCTGAAACAAAACAAACCAATCAAGCAAACTATGATGAGATTATTGCCTTAGAAGAAGAACGTTTTCAAACAGAAAAAGAAACCTATGAACGAAACTCACTTATCTTAAATATTGTGCAATCCTTCTGTATTGGCTATCTTTTTTTTCTAGGATGTTGGTGGTTATTTGTCTTCTTTCGTTATCATTTCACCTTATCAACCAAAAAAAAGGTAGAGTATAGCAAGTCCAAAGTGAATTTGTCTTTACCACTCATCGATGTATTAATGAATAACGAAGTATCCTATGATGCATTCTGTGCCACTTTGATTCATCTTATCGAAGATAAAAAAATTAAAGTAACGAAACTCGAAGGGGAAGATTATCGTTTAAGTTTAATCACTAAAGAAAACGTTACATATACCGAAGAACTATTACTAGATTTTCTCTTTGAAAAAATAGGCTCAAATCAAACGGTGACCCTAAATGCCTTCCAAAAATATTTAACTGCCGAAAAAAGCTCACGTACTTTTGCCAACTTTTATACCAATTGGTCAAGATGTATCCTAAAAGAGGCAGACAGACAAGAATTTTATGAAAAAAATGGCTTACCTATTATTACAAGTATATTCTGTCTTTTACTCATGATCTTTGTTCTTTTTGCTGGCGTTTATTTTAAACTGAATACAATCCTACCATGGTGTTCTTTTATTTTAACTTTACTATTTTGCATTTACTGTTTTATGATTCACAAACGGACCAAACACGGCCAAGAATTATATTTAAACTGTCTCGCTTTAAAAAAATTCCTTCAAGATTTTCAAAAATTTTCTTTAAAAGAACTTCCAAACCCTAAAACGTGGCCAAGTTACTATAGCTATGCAAGTTTATTTGGAATCAGTGATTCGACTTATGAAGCTATGCTTAACGCTTTATCTACGAAATTTATTGGGGTAAAGAAAGTAAAAGGCGAACTTGCAACATTAAATGCCGTAAATGAAAAAGTGAAATATGCTCTTCTATTAAATGGAAGGCAAATAATCAAATGAAATCTTGTTTAAAGATTTCATTTTTGCTACAATAAAACGGGTGGTAATGTGCAAGCAATTATAAATCAGAAAGCAATAGATGTTTTAATCGAACGAAAACAAAATAAAAATGTCTATATTCGAGCCGTTGATGATCACACAATTAAAGTGACTTGCAATCGACTTATATTAGAAAGAGATATTAAAAGACTAATTGAAAATAATGAAAAAGCTATTTTAAAAATGTTGACTTTAAAAGCTCAAGAAGAAGAGAAAAAAGCCTACTTTTGGTATTTAGGAAAACCCTATATTCCAGTTTTAGATGGCACGAGTAAAACCCCTTATTTTGATGGAACACATATTTATGCCAAAGACGAAAAAACATTACAAAAGTTTTATCAAAAAGAATGTTTTCGTATTTTCCAAAGTGAACTCGAACGTATTTTACCGAGCTTTACAAATATTCCTTTTTTCACCTTAAAAATAAGAACAATGAAAACACGCTGGGGTGTAAATAACCGCGGAAACAACACCATTACCCTAAATAGTGAACTATTAAAAAAAGATTTAGATTTGCTAGACTATGTCATTATCCATGAACTATGTCACTTTTATGAAGCCAATCATTCTGATCGTTTTTGGCGTCATGTCAGTGAATTTTATCCTCATTATAAAGAGGCAAGAAGGAGGTTAAGACAATGATTACATCACTACAAAATGAAAGAGTAAAAAATTGGGTGAAACTAAAAGAAAAAAAATATCGCGATGAAACCGGTCAATATCTTATTGAAGGAGATCATTTGCTTAAGGAAGCCCTAAAAGCTAATGTTGTTTTAGAAATTCTTTCCTTAGAACCGGTAGAAGATAAGACAGTTCCATCTTTCCTCGTGACCAAAGAAATTTTAAAGTATCTCTCATGTCAAGTAACCCCTCCTAGTGTCATCGCTGTTTGCAAGAAAAAGAAAGAACAAGAGATTACAGGAGCAGTGCTTATTTTAGATGGTCTTCAGGATCCGGGCAACCTTGGCACTTTAATTCGCAGTGCCGTTGCCTTTAATATTGAAACCATCATTGCCAGTCTTGATACCGTTGATTACTACAATCCAAAAGTCATCCGTAGCACCGAAGGAATGCATTTCTATGTCAATCTTATTCGTAGTGACTTAGAAGCCACATTACCAAAATTACAAGAAAAAGGCTATACGATTTATACGACCAATGTTCAAACTGGAAAACATTTAAAAGAAATTGTCTTTCCAAAAAACTCCGCTTTTATTATCGGAAACGAAGGAAGTGGTGTTCGTCCAGACACTGCCGAGTTAGCAACACAGACAATATATATTCCAATGAGTAAAACCTGTGAATCCTTAAACGCTTCCGTAAGTGGTAGCATCATCATGTATGAATATGGAAGAGAGTGGTTATCGTGATCTATTTTGGTTATCTAACAAGTACTCACGGCTTAAAAGGAGAACTAAAACTTTATACAGACTTTTCTTTACAAAAACAAGTTTTAACAAAAGGGTTCACGCTTTATATTCATGAGTCTCCTTTCGAAATTCATTCTATTCGTTTTCATCAAAATCATTATTTAGTTTCCTTTGAAGGATTAGAAGACATAAATTTCGTGGAAAATCTTCGTCATCAAAAAGTATATATTCAAAAAGAAGATCTATCTTTAAAAGAAGATGAAGTCTTATTAGAAGAACTTCCAGGATTCAAAGTAAAAGAAGGCGAAGAATTGCTTGGAAAAGTTATCCAGATTGTGTATAATAAGGGTGGAGTTTTATTAAAGGTCAAAAACGATGGTATTTTCTATATTCCGTACAGAAAAGAGTTTATCCTGAAAATTATCGCTGAAGACCAAACAATTTTAGTAAAACAGGCAAAGGGTTTGATCATATGAAAATTGATATCTTAACATTATTTCCTAAAATGTTTGAAGGATTCCTCCAAGAATCGATTATCAAAAGAGCACTTGAAAAAAAATTAGTTGAAATTAACGTTATTGATTTTCGTTTGTTTTCTAAACTTCCTCATCGCCAAGTAGATGATACACCATACGGTGGGGGAGGAGGTATGGTTTTACGACCTGAACCCTTAATTGAAGCCATTTTGCATTATAAAAAAGAAAATACGAAAGTAATCTTAATGTGTCCTCAAGGAGTACCTTTTAAACAAGCTAAAGCTCGTGAGCTTTCTAAAGAAAGTCATCTTATCCTTGTCTGTGGTCATTACGAAGGCTTTGATGAACGGATTCGTGCCTTTGTCGATGAAGAAATATCAATCGGAGACTACGTTTTAACTGGGGGAGAACTTCCTAGTATGGTCATCACCGATGCCATTACAAGACTCATTCCTGGGGTAATAAAAAGTACATCAGCTAAAGAAGATTCATTCACTGAAAACTTATTAGATTATCCAACCTATACGAAACCAGCAAGCTATAAAGGTATGGATGTTCCTCCCATTTTACTATCGGGATGTCATGCCAAGATTGCCGAGTGGCGTCATCAAAAGGCAATTGAAAATACCCAAAAAAGACGTGCAGACTTGCTAAAGTAGGAGGTTTTTATGCAACCATATAAAGTAGTAAAAAAAAGAAAACGAAAAAAAGTTGAAACTCAAAAAGACCAAGAAGGATTTCGGATGCGAATTTCTATTAAACCTACCCAAAATCTTATTGAAGTAAAAGAAATTTACATCTACAATCAAGACTTAAAAAGCATCGCTTTAAAAAAACAATTCCAAGTTGTTTTAAGACGCCTATTCAAAATGGCCATGGTCTGTGATGAAACAGCCTCTGATGGAGACTACAAAATCGTTTTAAGTGAAATTGAACGTGCAAAACATGTCTTAAAAGACAAATATGTCCATGAAAAAAACATGAAAGAATATCGTGATTTCTTTAAGCATTTAGCTTTCCTTCAAAAAGAAGTCGAAGATAAATATGTCTATCAAAAACAATTAAAAGAAATGCTTTACTATGAACAAAAAGAAGAAAGAGGGATGAGACGCTAGTGAAAGTCTTTGATTTTGATAATACAATCTACAAAGGAGAAAGTACCTTTGACTTTGCTTTATACGTTGTAAAAAGGAAGAAAAGTTTGATTCGTTATCTTCCTGCTTTTTTATGGTTGCTTTTTACTTATAAAGTTGCCCGGATGGATGCCAAAACCTATCAAAGAAAATTAGATAAATATGCCAAACAATTCTTAACAAACAAAGATTTTATTTTAGAGTGTGTACGAGGCTTTTGGGAAGAAAATATTGATCGCCTTTATCCTCACATGCTAAAAATGATTCATGAAGCTGATGTGATCATTACAACCTGTCCAGATTTTTTGATCAATGAAATAAGAGATATTATCCCAACAGACCATATTCTTTCAACCAAAACTGATTTAGAAAAAGGAAGAATACTATTCTTAAATTTTCACGAAAACAAAGTAAAGGCTTATCATAAATATTATGCGAACCAAAAAATAGAGAATTTCTATACCGATTCTCAAAATGATAAACCTTTGATGGCTATTTCAAAAAATGTCTTTCTAGTTAAAAATGGTGTTGTGAAACGTTTTTCAAAATAGAGTTTAAAAAACTATTAAATACTTTAACAAAGCGATTTTTGTATTAGACAAAACTAAGAAGAAAAATTCTTCTTTTTTCTTTGGCCTATTAATGATACAATTGTTTATGTGATGAATATGTATGTAGATGTCTTAGTAGAAATAAAAAATAAACATGTCGACAAAACCTTTACTTATAAAGTACCTAAGTCTTTAGAAGCTGATGTTGAGGTAGGCAAACGTGTTGTGGTACCTTTTGGCAAAATGACTTTAGAAGGATATATTTTAAATAGAAAAGATCAAAGTGATATTGAGACTAAAGAAATCTTAGAAGTAATTGATGAAGAACCCGTTTTAAATGTAGAAATGATGACTCTAGGCACGTTTGTTCAAGAAAAAACTCTAGCGAGTTTAAGTGCTTGCTATGGAGCAATGCTTCCAAAAGCCTTAAAAGCTAAAAAAAGTGTAACCTTAAGCAAAAAAATGGTGAGTTACTTAAAGTTGGCCATGGGTTATGAAGAAATATATGCCAAACTGACCAATGATAGTCAAAAAAGAATTTTGGAATTATTTCAACAAGAAGACTTAGTCTTAAAAAAGGAAGCTAATAAAATTAGTGCTTCCGCCGTAAAGACGATGTTAAAAAAAGAGTATATTGAGCAATTAGAAGAAGAAGTATATCGTTACCAATTAAAAGAAGTAGAAAAAGAAGCCAAAAAGATCTTTACTCCGTCTCAAGAAAAAGCGTATCAAAAAATAAAAGAAGAGCTAAATACCGAAAAAGTCTTTCTCCTTCATGGAGTAACTGGTTCTGGTAAAACTGAAGTTTATTTACAACTTATTGAAGATGTTTTAAATTTGGGCAAAACAGCTTTAGTCTTAGTACCTGAAATTAGTTTGACAAGTCAATTAACTGAACGTTTTCATAAACGTTTCGGCAATAACATTGCCGTTTTACATTCGGGACTATCCGATGCTGAAAGATACGATGAATGGCGCAAAATATTAAGAGAAGAAGTCTCTATAGTCATCGGGGCTCGAAGTGCTGTTTTTGCTCCTTTAAAAAACATTGGAATTATCATCATGGATGAAGAACATTCTGAATCCTATAAGCAAGAAAATAATCCAAGATATCATGCCCTAGATATTGCCAAAAAAAGAGCCGAAACTCATCACTGTCCTGTAATTTTAGGCAGTGCTACACCATCATTAAGTTCCATGGCTAGGGCAATTAAAGGTGTATATCAATATGTACCTTTATTAGAAAGAGCCAACCAAAAAAAGCTTCCAAACATTTTAATTGTCGATATGGCTTTAGAAGTTCAAAATCGTCATCCAATTTTAAGCCGTGAACTAGAATGTAAAATCATTGAAAAATTAAATAAGAATGAACAAGTCATGCTACTACTAAATCGTCGAGGTCATTCAACAACGATTACTTGTAGTAACTGTGGCTATACTTATCGTTGTCCTCACTGTGATATTTCCTTAACTTATCATAAATCATCAAACCAGCTTCGTTGTCATTACTGTGGTTATACCAAATATAAAGACGATAGATGTCCAAACTGTCATGAAGATGCCTTAAATTACTTAGGCTTAGGTACAGAAAAATTAGAAGAATATTTAGGAAATGTTTTTCCGACTGCCCGGATTATTCGTATGGACCGCGATAGTACAACAACCAAAGGAATGCACGAAAAAATTATTACCGATTTTTATGATCATAAATATGATATTTTGCTTGGTACTCAAATGGTAAGTAAAGGGTTAGACTTTCCTCATGTTTCGTTAGTCGGAATTTTAAATGCCGATGCTTCATTAAACATTCCCGATTATCGCAGTAACGAACGGACATTCAGTTTGCTTTGTCAAGCAAGTGGTAGGGCCGGAAGAAAGGATACAACTGGCGAAGTAATCATTCAAACTTTTTATCCGGATAATTTTATTATGCAGTGTGTCAAAGAACAAAACTATCAAAAATTTTGCAAATATGAATTAAACATTCGTAAGACTTTAAAATATCCACCATTTTATTACTTGTGTAATCTGACAATTCGTTCTAAAGACTACGAAGAAGCGGTAAAAGAAGCACGCAAAGCAAAAGAATTCTTAGAAACAAAGTTAGACAAAACAAGTCTTCTTCTAGGCCCAACTACCGCGAATATGTTTTTAGTAAACAAAGTGTATCACTTTGAAATACTGATTAAATATAAATCAGATGAAAAATTAATAAGTGCCTTAAAAGAATTAGATGAAATGTGTCTACTTAACAGCAAGATCGCGCTAGATATTGATTTTTTAAGTTAATTTTGCTACGATAAAATTGACAAAAGAAAGGGGCAAAGAAAATGCCAAAATACAAACTAATCAAACGAATTGGAACCTATGCACTTCTTGGAACATTATCATTATCGAATCCTTTAGTTGTTGCCGCATCATCTAAAAACACCGAGAAAGAAGAAAAAGGAATCCTATATTATTTTGAACAGATTGATGAAAAAATTAATGAAATCGGTTCTCAAGTAGGGGATGCTGCCAAAGATTTAGAAGTATGGGATCCAGAGTCACTATGGCTTATTACAACAGTTCCAGATAAAAGTCCTGAAGAAGAACGTGATTACTTTTTTGTTTACAAAGAACACGCAAAATTTAAATGGACATATTATTATGATGAATATGGTCACACGATTTCGTCTTCAAGTAACAACCGTTCTAAAGCAGAAATCAGAGAAATGTATATTTTGTCGAGCGAAGAAAACCAACGCTTTACTATGGAAACGTGGTTAGACTATCAAACCCAAACATTTACTTTAAACTATATTGATTTAGATCAAAATTACTTATATGATGAACAAACAACTGCTGATTATGGTCGAATAACTGATTTTACACAGTTTTTACCTCCAGAAGAAATAAAAGAAGAATACAGCACCAAGGAATTAACTCGTTTATTAGATGAATATTTCAATAATATGAATTATTCATTAGAATCAAGTCAAAATTTAACATTAAGAAAATAAAGCCTAGGTGCTTTTTTTCTTTTTCTTTGTTATAATAACCTTATTAAGGAGGAGAAATGAAAAATATTCGCGTTGTATTTATGGGGACACCAGACTTTGCCGTCCCTGTTTTAGAAAAATTAATTGAACACACTAACGTCGTGTTAGTCGTAAGTCAACCAGATCGTATGGTTGGAAGAAAGCATGAGATAAAACCAACACCAATTAAGGAAATGGCCATAAAACATAATATTCCGGTATTTCAACCCGAAAAAATTAAAGAAGATTACGAACAAGTAAGATCCGCAAAACCAGATTTATTAATTACCTGTGCTTACGGCCAAATTATTCCAGAAGAGGTATTGCAACTTCCTAGAATCGGTGCTTTTAACGTCCATGCTTCACTGCTTCCAAAATACCGTGGTGGGGCACCAATTCATCACTGCCTGATTAATGGCGATGAGAAAACAGGGGTCACAATCATGTATATGGAAAAGAAAATGGATGCTGGAGATATTGTTAGCCAAGTAGAATATCAAATAACCAAAGAAGATAATGTAGGAACTTTACATGAAATCCTATCACAAATGGGTGCTAAATTACTCATCGAAACCTTGCCAAGTATTATTGAAGGCACAAATCTGCGAACGAAACAAGATGAAGGCAAAGTGACTTTTGCTTACAATATAAAAAGAGAAGAAGAGCACTTAGATTTAAAGGATACAGGAAAAAATATTATCAATAAAATTCGTGGTTTAAATCCTTGGCCTATGGCAAATATCCTTGTAAATGACGAAGAATATAAAATCCTCGAAGCCTATTTCGAAGAAAAAAACAACGTAATACCCAGCACTGTCCGGGAATTACGAAAAGATGCGATTGGCATAGACGTCTTAGATGGAACAATTTACTTAACTAAGATAAAACCCTTTGGTAAACGGATCATGTCTGTCAAAGATTATTTAAATGGTGTGAAAAAAGAAGACATTTTGAAATGGCAAATCCGTTAAATTAAACATGAATTTGACAGCCTTCCTTTTATATAACAAGAAAGTATAACCTACGGGGTGTAAAAAATTTTTGTAGGTAAAATAGTAGTTATGATAATAATTTATCGACT
>ERZ1643251.3822-NODE-3822-length-13546-cov-7.750056_pt1 | contig 13546 bp, 10 predicted proteins | sample MGYA00579261_ERZ1643251 | MGnify/ENA primary metagenome ERZ1643251 (study PRJEB29033, sample SAMEA4952267) | chicken gut metagenome | biome: Broiler Chicken; feature: Gastrointestinal Tract; material: Caecum | place: Ireland | collected 2018 | study: Broiler... | reverse complement strand
GAGAGTAACAGCGATTTCATAAAAAACCCCATTGTTTTTTCCTTTCTGCACAGGCCGCCATCGCCGAGGGCAAGTAAAACCGCAAACCCCGCACCGAAAGGTGCGGGGTTTTTGTTTAAGGGAACAGGTAAGAGGGAATAAGTTGGCGGACAAGCCGCCGGAAAAACCCGGTATCCGTGCAAAAACGGATACCGGGTCTGCAGTGAATAGTGAAAAGTGAATAGGTTCGGCGGACAGGCCGCCGATACCGGGCGGGTCAGGGAAGTAACGATTCGCAGAAAGCTCCCGTGCGAAATCGGGTGCAGGCCCTGCCTGCCTTAGTACATGCCGCCGCCCTGGGCTGCGGCTGCCATGGCTGCGTCAGCAGCGGGGTCGGGCTTATCCACCACCAGGCTCTCGGTGGTCAGCACGCAGGAAGCGATGGAAGCGGCGTTCTCCAGGGAGGAGCGGGTCACCTTGGTGGGATCCACAATGCCGTTGGCAATCATGTCCATATACTTCTCTGCATAGGCGTTGTAACCGTAGCCGATCTTGCCGCTGTTGCGGATCTTCTCGTACACCACGGAGCCATCCACGCCGGCATTCTCCGCAATCTGACGGACAGGAGCCTGGAGAGCCACGGCGATAATCCGGGCGCCGGTCTTCTCGTCGCCGGACAGGGACTTGACCAGCTTCTCCACAGCGGCAATGGCGTTGACCTGTGCGGTACCGCCGCCGGCCACGATGCCTTCCTCCACGGCTGCACGGGTAGCATTCAGAGCATCCTCCACACGGAGCTTCTTCTCCTTCATGGCAACCTCGGTCTGGGCACCAACCTTGATTACAGCCACGCCGCCGGACAGCTTGGCCAGACGCTCCTGGAGCTTCTCCCGGTCATAGTCGGAGGTGGTGGTGGCGATGGAAGCCCGGATGGTGTGAGCCCGGTCAGCAATAGCCTGAGCGTCGCCGGCGCCGTCCACGATGGTGGTGGTGTCCTTGGTGACCACAACCTGACGGCAGCGGCCCAGGTCAGACAGCTGGGTCTCGGTGAGCTCCATGTTCAGCTGGCTGGAAATCACAGTACCGCCGGTGAGGATGGCGATATCCTGGAGCATCTCCTTCCGGCGGTCGCCGAAGCCGGGGGCCTTGACGCACACGCAGTTGAAGTTGCCTCTCAGACGGTTTACAAGCAACGTTGCCAGAGCGTCGCCTTCCACATCCTCGGCAATAATCATCATCTTCTTGCCGGCCTTTACCACAGGCTCCAGGATGGGCAGAATCTCCTGAATGGAGGAGATCTTCTTATCGGTAATCAGGATGTAGGCGTCGTCCAGAACAGCCTCCATCTTGTCGGTGTCGGTGACCATGTAGGGGGAGATGTAGCCCCGGTCGAACTGCATGCCTTCCACCACTTCCAGGCCGGTCTCAGCGGTCTTGGATTCCTCGATGGTGATGACACCCTCGGTGCCCACCTTTTCCATGGCCTCGGCAATCAGCTGGCCAATGGCCTCGTCGCCGGAGGACACGGTGCCAACCCGGGCAATGTCGGCGGCACCGTTCACAGGCACGGAGTGCTCCTTGATGGCAGCCACAGCCACTTCCACGGCCTTCTCAATGCCCTTGCGCATCACCATGGGGTTTGCACCGGCGGACAGGTTCTTAAGACCCTCCCGGGTGATGGCCTGAGCCAGCAGGGTGGCGGTGGTGGTGCCGTCGCCGGCTACGTCGTTGGTCTTGGTGGCAACTTCCCGGATGAGCTGAGCGCCCATGTTCTCAAAGGGGTCCTCCAGCTCCACTTCCTTGGCGATGGTCACGCCATCGTTGGTGATGAGGGGAGCGCCGTACTTCTTGCCCAGAACCACGTTCCGGCCCTTGGGTCCCAGGGTTACCTTTACAGTATCTGCCAGCTGGTCAATACCGGCCTGCAGCTTCTTGCGAGCTTCCTCGCCATAAGAAATCATCTTTGCCATGATACTATTCCTCCTAAATTACTGGGTGACAACAGCCAGGATGTCTTCCTGCTTCACGAACTTGTAGTCCACACCGTCCAGCTTGAATTCGGTGCCGGTGAACTTGCCCACCACGACCTTGTCGCCGGGCTTCACGGTGACTTCCACATCCTTGGTGCCGGGGCCGGCGGAGATTACCTCGTAAATGCCGGACTTTTCCTTGTTGGCGGTGGCCAGGATAATGCCGGAGGAAGTGGTTTCCTCAGATTCGGTCTGCTTCAGCAGAATGTTGTCTGCCATGGGTTTGAGCTTCATAAATATGCCTCCAAACACAATATTTAGATTGCGGCAAGCCGCATTTATCTACAGGGTTGTTAGCACTCAAAACACCTGAGTGCTAACACCTCTATAATATAGCCCAAACCCCGGAAAAAAGCAAGGGGTATTTGTAAATTTCTTTTTAACATTTCCGGCGAGCCGCCGCCGGGGTGCCCCCGGTGGCAATGCGCACCAAGCTGGTCTGTAATCGCTACTTCCCTGACCCGCCCGGTATCGTTACTGCGGTGCAGTAGGTGCATAGACCAAAGCCCCCCTTGCCAAAGGGGGGTGGTTTGGCGATAGCCAAACCGGGGGGATAAAAGGCTGGTAGGTTTCCACATTGGTTTGTACTTTGAAGAAGTGCCTGCCGTGAATCCCTCAGGCAAAAATCTTTGATTTTTGCCAGCTCCCACAGGCCGGGAGCCTTTGGGGTGCGGTATCGATACCGGGCGATGCATTGACAGCGGCGGCACGCCGCCCTTTGGCAAGGGAGCCTTGCGGTGCGGGAAAGGGGCCCGTTGCAAAACCTTGCAACGGGCCCCTTGGGGACATTATTCATCTGTTGGCTCGTCGTCCGTCAGGGTGGGCGGGTCTACCTGGGCCTGGGTCATATTTTTGCCCAGGGAGTAGTAGAACACGTTGTCCCGGGCGGGGGTCAGGTCTGTCAGCAGGCCCCGGGTGGCATACACCGCATAGCTGCGGAACAAAATGGGGGTAATGTAGCCGTTATCCATGACGTTCTGGTGGAGGGTGTAGAAATTGCCGTGGTTTTCCAGGGCATCCAGGCACAGAGCGTAGGTGGTGGTATTGTCCACACCGCCGTAGCTCAGGGCGCCGTAGGTGTAGAAGAAGGCGGACAGATCCATGTTGGGAGACAGCTTGGTCTGCCCCAGATACAGGTCGAAATTCCGGAAATACAGGGCGTCCAGATACTGCTGCTGGGGCAGCTCCTTTACGGTGGCGTTCAGGCCGCCGTTTGTGAGCATCTGGGCAATGTCCCTGGCCACCCGCACCCGGAGGGAGTCGGAGCTGTTCACCAGGATTTCCACCGAGTATCCCACAACTCCTGCGTCGGCAACGGCCTTGGCGAATTTGCTTTCGTCAAAGGCGTACTGCTCCGCCAGGCTCTGGGAGTAGTAGGGGAACTGGGGCGAGGCCGGCAGGGTGGCGCTCCGGGCAAAGCCGCGGTAGTAGGTATCCACAATCTTATCCCGGTCGATGGCGAAGGTCAGGGCAGACCGCACCTCCGGGATGGACAGCACCGTATTGGAGCTGTTGCAGGCCAGATACAGGAATATCCCGTTTTCGCAGTCCCACAGCTCATAGTCGCACCGGTAGTCCGCATAGTTGTCAGAGCCCGGGTCGGCACATACCAGATCCAAAGTTTCAAACTGGAAGGTATCCCGGATCTGGGTGGTGGATTCCGCAGGAATCAGGGCGATGGCGGAGGCGGTGACCACCAGATCTGCCTGGCACCACCAGTCCGTCCGCCGCTCCAGGCAGGATTCGGCCCTGTTGAGGATATAGGGGCCGGTGCCCAGGGGGTGGGTCAGGTCCAGCTGGTTGGCTTTCAGAATGGGGATGTCCAGAAGCAGGGGCAAATCCTCCATGGGGGTGTCCAGGGTGATTACCAGGTTATCTCCGGAAATCTCCATGGTGGAGATGTGGGTGAAGCGGCCGCCGTAGTAGTCGCTTTCCTTGGCAGCCTCCAAAGTGGCCAGCACATCCGCCAGCACCAGGGGAGAGCCGTCGGAGAAGGTGGCGTTTTCAATGGTGAAGGTATATTGGCGCATATCCTCCGACACGGAGTAGGTCTTGCACAGCTGGGGCTCCACCTGATAGTCCCGGTTGGTGACAAAGAGGCTCTGATAAAGCAGGGAGAAAAGCGCCCGGTTGGTGTAGTTGGTGGAAAGAATGGGGTTCATGGATTCGTCGGCATAGTAGGTCAGGGTCAAATCCTGCATCTGCTCCCCATCGGTGGGACGGGTAACCGGGGTGCTTCCCCCTTCTTCCGGCGCCAGAGCGTCTCCGGTGGGTACATATTCTCCACCCCGGCTGCAGGCGGCCATGGAAAAGACCAGGGCAAGAACCAGAATCATTCCCAGCAGCTTTTTCATCTTTCCACCTCCCCGGCAACAATCGCCGCTCCCTGGCTGCCCCGGAGGCTTCCGGTGCGCCGGTGGGACCAGAAAAGGGTTTCGTCACAGTGGGTGCAGAGGCTGGAAACCTCCACCTGCCCTACCCCGGCCTCTTTTAGTATCCGGGCGTTGATGCCTTTTAGGTCTACATAATACTTACTTCCGGCGGAGCGGATAAAGGGCTCCGCCTCGCCTCCCAGGGCGGCTCTCATGGCCGCCGGCACATCCTCATCGGTCTCAAAGCAGCAAGCGCCGATGTTGGGGCCGATGGCGGCGTGGATATCCCGGGGGTTGGAACCAAAGACCTTTGCCATAGCCTGTACTGCCTTTTCCCCAATCCGGGCGGCGGTGCCCCGCCAGCCGGCGTGGACAGCCCCCACGGCGCCGGTTTTCTCGTCCCACAGCAAAATGGGGGTGCAATCAGCGGTGAACACCACCAGGGCCAGCCCCGGGGTGTTGGTAATGAGGCCGTCGCAGGGGGAAAGCTCCGGGGCGTACAGCCCGGCGCCGGCCTCAGGCCGCCCTGCCACCCGGACGATGTCCGAGTGGGTCTGGGTGGAAAGCACGGCGTTTTTCGGGTCAAACCCCAGGAGATTTCCCAGAATTTCATAGTTTTTCAGCACATTTTCCCAGTCGTCCCCCCGGTGAATGCCGATGTTGAGGGACTGAAGGTGTCCCCGGCTCACACCTCCCAGACGGGTGGTGAAGCAGTGGGGGGCGGCAAGCCCTTCTGCCTGCTGGCAGGTAAGGGTGCCATAGGTCAGGGTTTTCACAGCCATAGGCGCTTACTGGTTCATACCGGCGGCAATGTCCTTGTCCCGGCAGCACTTCTTGTACTTCTTGCCGCTGCCGCAGGGGCAGGGGTCGTTGGGGCCTACCTTGGCGGCCTTCCGCACCGGCTGGGGCTTTACCGTCTTGTCGGGGGTGCCGGTGGTGGCAGTCTCCTTGGCTACCTTCTCCCGCTTTACCTCCTGGTTGGTCCGCAGCTGCACCAGGAACATCCGGCGGACAGTCTCCTCCCGGATGGCCTGAATCATGGCCTGGAACATCTCATAGCCTTCCTCTTTGTAGGCCACCACCGGGTCATGCTGGGCGTAGGCCCGCAGGCCGATGCCCTGCTTCAAATCGTCCATGGCGTCGATGTTGTCCATCCAGTACTCGTCCACTACCCGGAGCATGACCACCCGCTCCAGCTCCCGCATAACGGCTTCGCCGTAGTGGGCTTCCTTCCGGGCGTAGGTGTCCGCTGCCATGGCGTACACCGCCTCAATCATATCCTTTTCACCGGTTCCCTCGGGAGGCAAAGGCGCGTTGGGGGCAAAGTAGATGCCTCCCAGACGGGTGCGGATGGAGACCAGAGCCTCCGCATCTGCCACGCCGCCGTTGTGGCTCATAGCCTCGGAGCAGGCAGACTCCACCACGCCCCGGAGCATATGGAGGATATTCTCCTTCAGATCCTCTCCGTCCAGCACCTTCTGCCGCTGGGCGTAAACCACTTCACGCTGGGTGTTCATCACGTTGTCATATTCCAGAACGTTCTTTCTGGCCCGGAAGTTCCGGCTTTCCACCGCCTTCTGGGCGTTCTCCACGGCGCCGGAGAGAATCTTGGCATCGATGGGGGTGTCCTCGTCCAGACCCAGGCGGTCCATCATGCCCATCACCCGCTCGGAGGAGAACAGGCGCATCAGGTCGTCCTCCAGGCTCAGGTAGAACCGGCTCTCGCCCGGGTCACCCTGACGGCCGGAACGGCCCCGGAGCTGGTTGTCAATCCGCCGGGACTCGTGGCGCTCGGTGCCGATGATGAACAGGCCGCCGGCCTGACGCACTTTCTCTGCCTCGGCGGCGATTTCCGCCTTGTGTTCCCCGATAAGCTGGTTGTACCGCTGGCGGACGGCCAGAATCTCCGGGTCGTCGGTTTCGGAGAAGGCGTTGGCCTGGGCCAGCAGGTTTTCGTCCTCCTGCTCCTTCCGCAGCTGAGCCATGGCCATATACTCCGGGTTGCCTCCCAGCATAATATCCGTACCACGGCCTGCCATGTTGGTGGCGATGGTGACGGCACCGAACTTACCGGCCTGGGCGACAATCTGGGCTTCCAGCTCGTGGAACTTGGCGTTGAGCACGTTGTGAGGGATGCCCATCTTCTTGAGCATTTTGCTCAGGAGCTCGCTCTTTTCAATGGACACGGTACCCACCAGCACCGGCTGCCCCTTTTCGTGGCAGGCCTTCACCTGCTCCACAATGGCCCGGTACTTACCGGCCTGGGTCTTATACACCGCATCCGGCCAGTCCTTCCGCTGCACCGGGCGGTTGGTGGGAATCTCCACCACGTCCAGCCGGTAGATGGACTCAAATTCCTCCGCCTCGGTAAGGGCCGTACCGGTCATGCCGGAGAGCTTGTCGTAAAGCCGGAAGAAATTCTGGAAGGTGATGGTGGCCAGGGTCTTGCTCTCCCCGGCGACGGTCACCCGCTCCTTGGCCTCGATGGCCTGGTGCAGACCCTCGTTGTACCGGCGGCCGTACATGAGACGTCCGGTGAACTCGTCCACAATGATGATCTGACCGTCCTTCACCACATAGTCAATGTCCTTCTTCATGAGACCCCGGGCCTTCATGGCCTGGTTAATGTGGTGGGAGAGGGTAGTATTCTCGGAATCTGCCAGATTCTCCACCCCGAAGAACTTCTCTGCTTTGGCAATGCCGGAGGCGGTGAGGGACACGGTGCGGGACTTCTCGTCCACAAAGTAGTCGCAGTCGTAATCGTCCTGGACTTCCTTCTCATCGGTCTTGGCAAAGACCTGCTTCCGCAGACCTGCCACAAAGGTATCCGCCATCTCGTAGAGCTTGGAGGAATCCTCCCCCTTGCCGGAGATAATCAGGGGGGTACGGGCTTCGTCAATCAGGATGGAGTCCACCTCGTCCACGATGGCAAAGGCGTGGCCCCGCTGCACCAGCTCCTGCTTGTAAATGGCCATGTTGTCCCGCAGGTAGTCAAAGCCCAGCTCGTTGTTGGTGCAGTAGGTGATGTCGGCGGCGTAGGACTCCCGCCGCTGGGCGGAGGTCATGCCCGGGACAATCAGACCCACAGACAGACCCATATACTTGTAGACCTTGCCCATCCACTGGGAGTCACGGGTGGCCAGGTAATCGTTCACCGTCACCACATGGACACCCCGCCCGGTGAGGGCGTTGAGGTAGCAGGGAAGGACGGCAACCAGGGTCTTACCTTCGCCGGTTTTCATCTCGGCGATTCTGCCCTGATGGAGGATGATGCCGCCCATGAGCTGCACCGGGTAGGGGCGCATCCCCAGCACCCGGCTGGCGGCTTCGGAGATGGCGGCAAAGGCCTCGGGAAGCAGGGCGTCCAGGGTCTCACCCTGGGCCAGCCGCTCCTTGAACTGCCGGGTCTTGTCCTGCAGCGCCTCCTGGGACAGGGCCTCATACTCTCCCCGGAGCGCAAGAATCTTGTCCACCAGGGGCTGAATCTTCTTGATTTCCCGCTGGGAGCGGGTGCCGAACACTTTTGTGAGAATTCCCATAGTTTAACTCCTTGTCAATGGTCAGATGGAATTTTGCTGCTTTCCCATGGGCTCCGTTCCGTCCTGGATGAGGAGCAGATCGGAGATGATGGAATTGGAGACGAGAAACCCCTTGGGGGTCAGATGCCAGCGGCCGTCAAAGGTTTTCTGAGCCAGCCCCTGCTCCCGGAAGGAGAGAAGGGCCTTTTCCAGAGGGGCAAAGGGCAGCAAAAACCGCTGCTCGTATACCTTGGGGTCCATACCGGTGACGGTACGCAGCCGCATCATGATATATTCGCCGGCCCGCTCCCGGGGGGGCACCTGCTGCACTTCCCGCAGCACCTGCCCGCCGGCGGCAATGCCGTCAATATACTGCTTTAAGCTCCGGACACAGGCAAACCGCTGCCCGCCGAAGTCGGAACTGGCGTCCGGGCCGAAGCCTAAGTAGGCGCCGCCGCTCCAATATTTCAGATTATGCCGGGACACATTGCCCTTGCGGCAGAAGTTGGAGATTTCGTACTGGCGGTAGCCGCAGCTTTTGAGAATCTCCACGGCGGACAGGTACATATCCGCCTGGGTATCATCGTCTGCCAGGTTGCAGAACTCCTGATACTCCGCCAGGGGTGTCCCCTCCTCCACCTTCAGGCCGTAGCAGCTGATGTGCTCCGGGGCCATGTCGTAAATCACCTGCTTCAGGGTGTTTTCCCAGGCCTCCAGGGTCTGACCCGGCAGACCGTACATGAGATCCACAGAGAGATTGCGGAAGCGGTGCTTCCGGATTCGCTCCACGGCGTGCTTGGCCTGCTGGTAGTTGTGGGGTCTGCCCAGCTTCTTGAGGATGTTGTCGTCGTCGCACTGCACTCCCAGGCTCACCCGGTTGAAGCCCTCGCTCCGCAGCCGCCGGAGAAGCCGGTCGGATACAGAGTCGGGATTGGCCTCAAAGGTGATTTCCGCCTGGCCGGACACATCGAAGCTCCTGCGGATGGTGGTGAGAATCGCCGCCATACCCTCCGCCCCGAAATAGGTGGGGGTGCCGCCGCCGAAGTAGATGGTGTCCACCAGATAGTCAGGAGCCAGAGCCCCCGCCTCCTTGATGTGGGCACACACCGCCTTCAGGTAGCCTTCCAGCAGGCTGTCGTCCTTACTGGTGACGGAGTAAAAATCGCAGTACTGGCATTTGCTCCGGCAGAAGGGCACATGAATATAAATCCCCAGAGGGGTTTTGTTTTTCCTTTGGAGAAAGGCCATGATTACCTCCTATGCTAAAAGCCCAGAAGCTCCTTCCGGGCGGTATAAAATTCCGTGAGATTGTCCTCCACCACCGGAATCTCCCCATAGGAAAATTCCAGCCACCATTGCAGCTCCAGGTTCTCGTCGTACTGGTGGACGGTGAGCAGGTTCCCTCGGCCGTCGTAGGTCATCTGCACCCGGGAGATGAGGCCGCCGGAGGGATTCCGCTTTTCCTGACCCAGCCGGAAGCCCTGGGCATTGTACTGATAGGTGATGGTGGCGGGGGGCGAACCGGCATCGTCAAAGGTCTGCTCCTTCAGCAGCCACCCCCGGCTGCTGTAGGTGTACTGGGTGCAGTCCAGGAGGATTCCCTGGCTGTCAAACTCCTGCACCTTTTCCAGCAGGCCCCGGTCGTTGTAGGTGTAGCTGGTGTACTGGCTCAGCACGTCCCCCACGTAAAGCTCCTGGGTCTGGAGCAGCCCCTGGCTGTCGTAGCTGTATTCCTGGCGCACCAGTCCTGCCTCTGTGTGGATGCGGTTTCCGGCGGCGTCATAGTTGTGGTAGGTGACTTCCAGCCCGTCCTTGGGCTGAATGGCCGTGACCCGTCCCTCTTCGTCGTAGCGGTAGCTCTCTTTGGTCTCCTGCTGACCCTGGGCATCGTACCGGGTGATGGACTGCAAATTGCCCATGGCATCGTACTGAAGGGTCAGGTAGTAGTTGAGAAAGCCGTCGGGCAGATTGCACACGGCAGAAACCGGGGTCAGCACCTCCACTGTAGGCTGGGCTACGGTAGGCCGGGGGGCATCCGTGGTGGGCGGGGGGTCGGTAGGCGTGGGCTGCGGGGTGCAGCCCCACAGCAGTGCCGCCAGCACCAGGGCGGCCAGCCTTTTTCTTTTGACGGGCATAGTGTCCCTTCTTTCTCGGATAAAGCCTCAGGGAAGCTCTGAATAAATCGGCAAGAGCTGGTAGGAGGATTTATTCAGAGTTTCCTTAGTCCTCGTCCAGCTTCAGCACTGCCATGAAGGCCTCGGAGGGGACGGACACGGTGCCGAAGGTGCGCATCCGCTTCTTGCCCTCCTTCTGCTTTTCCAGCAGCTTCTTCTTCCGGGTGATGTCGCCGCCGTAGCACTTGGCAAGCACATCCTTCCGCAGGGCCTTGATGGTCTCCCGGGCGATGATTTTGCCGCCGATGGCAGCCTGAATGGGAATTTCAAACTGGGCTCTGGGAATGTTCTCTTTCAGCTTTTCGCAGATTTTCCGGGCTCTGGGGTAGGCGTTGTCCGCAAAGAGGATGAAACTCAAAGCGTCCACCACATCGCCGTTGAGAAGAATGTCCAGCTTCACCAGCCGGCTGGGTCGGTAGCCGATGAGCTCATAGTCCAGACTGCCGTAGCCCCGGGTCCGGGACTTGAGGGCGTCGAAAAAGTCGTAGATGATTTCGTTCAGGGGCATCTCGTAGTGCAGCTCCACCCGGTGGGCGTCCAGATACACCATGTCCTTGAAATCGCCCCGGCGGGAGGTGGCCAGCTCCATGATGTTGCCCACATACTCCTGGGGCGCCATGAGATTTACCTTTACAAAGGGCTCCTCTGCCAGCTGGATGTCTGCCGGGTCGGGATAGTCCAGGGGGTTGTCCACCATCAGCACCTCGCCGTTGGTCTTGGTGACCCGGTAGACAACGTTGGGGGCGGTGGTGATGAGGTCCAGGTTGTACTCCCGCTCCAGCCGCTCCTGGATAATCTCCATGTGGAGCAGGCCCAAAAAGCCGCACCGGAAGCCAAAGCCCAGGGCGATGGAGGATTCCAGCTCATAGGACATGGAGGCGTCGTTCAGCTTCAGCTTCTCCAGAGCCTCCCGCAAATCCTGATACTTGGCTCCGTCTGCCGGGTAAATGCCGGAGTAGACCATGGGCTGTACCTGGCGGTAGCCGGGCAGAGGCTCCGAGGCGGGGTTTTCCAGGGAGGTGATGGTGTCGCCCACCTGGGTGTCGGATACATTTTTGATAGAGGCGGTGATGTAGCCCACCTCGCCGGCGCCCAGAGCATCCCGGGGAGTAAGCCCCAGAGGATTCATGGTGCCGACCTCCACTACCTTATATACAGCGCCGGTGGCCATCATGCGGATGTCCATGCCGGGACGGACGGTGCCCTCCTTGATTCGGGTGTAGACGATGACACCCCGGTAGGAGTCGTACTGGCTGTCAAAAATCAGGGCCTGCAAGGGTGCATTCCGGTCACCCTGGGGGGCAGGGACGTTCTTTACAATCATTTCCAGCACGGAATGGATGTTGATGCCGTTTTTGGCGGAAATCTCCGGGGCATCCTCGGCGGAAATGCAGATAATGTCCTCAATCTCCGCCTTGACCTCTTCGGGACGGGCGGAGGGCAGGTCGATTTTATTGATCACCGGCAGCACCTCCAGCCCGGCGTCGGTAGCCAGGAAGGTGTTGGCCAGGGTCTGGGCTTCCACGCCCTGGGAGGCATCCACCACCAGCACGGCCCCTTCGCAGGCCGCCAGGGAACGGGATACCTCATAATTAAAGTCCACATGGCCCGGGGTGTCGATGAGGTTCAGGGCATAGACCTGCCCATCGTCTGCCTGGTAGGAAAGCTGGACGGCGGTGGCTTTGATGGTGATGCCCCGCTCCCGCTCCAAATCCATGGAGTCCAGGATTTGGTTTTCCATTTCCCGCTGGTCGATGGCATGGCACTCCTCCAGCAGGCGGTCTGCCAGGGTGGACTTGCCGTGGTCGATGTGGGCGATGATGGAGAAATTGCGGATTTTGGAAAGCTCGGTCATAGGGCTCCCCCTTTCAGAAAATCTTCCGCTGGAAAGGCCCAGCGCATAGCATGGCATTTTCCCAATTATACCGAATTTTTCCGGAAAAGTAAACCGTATGTTTTCGGGAATTTGGGGGAATACTGTCTGACGAACCGGACAAAAAATCCCCAAAGCCCTGATTTTTTGAAAAATTTCAAAAAAACCCTTGCCGAAAATAAAAAATCAGGGTATAGTCTAACAGCTAAGAAAAGTTTTTCCCCAGAAAAAGAGGAGCTGATGTAATGAGTACTGCCAAGAAGCCTTCCAAAATCACCGAGGATCTGCAAAACGCCCTGCAAACCCTCATTACCAAGGGTAAGAAAGAAGGTATCCTCCGTTCCAGCGAGCTGAACAGCTACCTGGAGAAGATGGATTTGAGCCCGGAGCGGATTGAGGAGATTTATGACCGGATCGAGGCCATGAATATCCAGATTGTCGGCGCTGAGATGGAGCTGGACCCGGACGAGGGTCTGCCCTTTGTGGATGACCTGGGTGAGGATATTGACCTGAGCACCGTGGAGGATGAGGAGCTGGTGGACCCGGTGGGTCTGGCGGCGGAGTACAACCTGGATGACCCGGTGCGGATGTACCTGAAGGAAATCGGTCAGATCAAGCTCCTGACGGCGGAAGAAGAAGTGGATTTGGCCAAGCGGGTGTCCGAGGGAGACCAGTACGCCAAGAACAAGCTGACGGAAGCCAACCTGCGGCTGGTGGTGTCTATCGCCAAGAAGTACTCCGGCCGGGGCCTGCACATTCTGGATTTGATTCAGGAGGGAAACACCGGCCTTATCCGGGCGGTGGACAAGTTTGACTGGACAAAGGGAAACAAGTTCTCTACATATGCCACCTGGTGGATTCGGCAGGCCATTACCCGGGCCATTGCCGACCAGGCCCGGACCATCCGGGTGCCGGTGCATATGGTAGAGGTGATCAACAAGGCCACCCGGTGCAACCGGAAGCTGGTGCAGGAGCTGGGCCGGGAGCCCACGGTGGAGGAGATTGCCGCCGAGCTGGGCCTGCCTGTGGAGAAGATTATCGAGGCCAACCGCACCGCCGCCGACACCCTGAGCCTGGATACCCCGGTGGGTGACGAGGAAGATACCTCCATCGGCTCCTTCGTGCCGGACGACCACACCCCCGGCCCCGCCGACGCCACCTCCAACGCTTTGCTTGCCGAGGCTCTGAAGGAGATTCTGGGCACCCTGACGGAGCGGGAGGCGGACGTGCTGCGGATGCGCTTTGGCATGTACGACGGCCGGACCCACACCTTAGAAGAGGTGGGACAGCTCTTCGGCGTTACCCGGGAGCGGATTCGCCAGATTGAAAACAAGGCCATCAGAAAGCTGCGCCATCCCAGCCGGGCCAAGAAGATTAAGGATTTCTACTGCTGATTGGGTGAAAAATCCGGTTCCCTGGAGGCAGGGAGCCGGGTTTCCCCGGATTTTTGTGAAAAAACCTGAAAAATTCAAAAAATACCCTTGACAAACGGAAGCCATACGGCTATAATAAGGAAGCTGTTTCGGCGGTATCTTAACGCCGGACCACATGGCGGCATAACTCAGCTGGTAGAGTACCCGGTTCATACCCGGTATGTCAT
>ERZ1643251.3820-NODE-3820-length-13559-cov-35.702014_pt1 | contig 13559 bp, 14 predicted proteins | sample MGYA00579261_ERZ1643251 | MGnify/ENA primary metagenome ERZ1643251 (study PRJEB29033, sample SAMEA4952267) | chicken gut metagenome | biome: Broiler Chicken; feature: Gastrointestinal Tract; material: Caecum | place: Ireland | collected 2018 | study: Broiler... | reverse complement strand
GAAAACCGACATTTATTTTTACCGATTTCCTACATTTTATTTTACCATTTACACTGTTCAGATATATTTTTCTTTTGGTCTATAATCTTTTTTACTTTTTTAGGAGTTTTTATTATATCTGCAAGTTCTTCAAAAGTAATTTTTTTATTTATGTATTTAGTTAATTTATCAATGTATATTAATGCTAAATATTTAGTTATATCATTTTTAAAATCATAGTTTTGAATTTCATTTGTGTATAAGGTGTATGAATATTTTTTTTCTTTGTTCCATATCTTTATTTCCTTTCTGTTTAATATAAGTTTTAGATTAGAAAAAATAGCTTTTTGTTTATTCTTTTTAGTTTTTGCAACTTGAATATTGTTAAAAACTAACATTATAAAATAATAAACTTCTTTTTCAAAATTATTATTCATTGCTAACCCCCTTATAAAAACATAACATAGTATTTTTTGAAAGTTTTAATACAAAATAAAACTCTATTATCAGCTAAGATAATAGAGCATAAAAATTTTTACCATCTATCACAAGAAAGTTTATACATATTACATATTTCTTCTGTAAGTAACATATGTGGCTCATCATAGCTACCACCTACAAAAATAGCACCAGCTTGAAGTACCATCGAACCAAAGTTTATTGTTTCCCCTTTATATTCGGGTGTATTATATTTTCCAGAAAGATGTATTACTTTATACCATAAATAATCTTTGGTACTTCCATATCCCGCATTATAATCATAATAACCTTTAGAATTTTTTACTAGAGTTAAAACACTGTCAGGTATACAGTTGTTTTCACAGCTATAAGCGGATTCTCCTTCACTATAAAGTACATTATCATTTAAATTAATAACGCCTTTATGTACATCTATTGGATTTTCGGAAGAATTATTATCAGTATCTGGTTTATTATTATTTTGATTGTTATTATCAGTATCTGGTTTATTATTATTTTGATTGTTGTTTGTAGTATTTATTTTTTCCCATTTAGCAGTTAAAACTATATTTTCTTCTATATTAGAATTAAAATCAAATTTTTCCCCATTTAATTGCCATTCTACAAATTTATATCCAGTTTTTGTTGGAGGTGTAGGTTTTTTTATTTGTGTTCCTTTTTCAATCTCTATAGTATCAATATTGTTTCCACCATCTGTATTAAATTCAACAGTTAATATTTTTTTACTTTCTGTTAAAGTATTTTCTATATCTTTTAATTCTTCTTTTTCTTTTATATTTATATTATAAACCCATGTGTCACTAGTACTGTTTTCATCGATATATTCACCTAAATTTACCCAATCACTATATATTTCTACACTATCGAACACAATATTATTATTTTTAGCAGTTTCACATATTAATTGTAAAACTTTGCTTAAACTAGTATATTCATTTAATTTTATGTTTTTATATATTTCTTTTGCATCATCATTTACTAATTCATATTTTGTAACTATTGGATTATCACATTTTTTTTCATTGCAAGTTTGAGTGTATTCTAATTTTATTAGAGGGTTAATACTTATATAAGCAACATAGTTATTTGTTATTTCATTATTTTGTTCTTTTTCATCATTATTTTTAATAAATAAAAATATTCCACCTATAATTAAACTAATTAAAGCTACACCAAGTATTATAGATATTAATATTTTTTTATTTTTAGTTATTTTATTCATTAAACTTCACTCCTTACATTAATTATATACTAAGCAATAAAAAAGGGGACACTTAAATAAGTTGTCCCGATACTACATCAGCTGACTATACTACATTACTGCTATCGGCTGACAAATATATTATATAATAACAAATTTTAAAAGTCAATACATTTGTATTCAAAATTTGAATATATTAATAATATTGAAATAATAATACAATAGTAGTAGTGAATGGAGGTAATAATATATGAGTAAGTTTCAACCATCAAAAACTGAAAAAATAGTAATTTCAATTAGAATTGAAGATTACAAAATTCAACAAATAGATAAGATTGCTTCCAAAATCGATATAAGCCGTAACGAACTTATAAATCAGTGCCTTGATTACGCATTAAATAATCTAGAATTTAAAGAGTTAAATAAAAAGCAAAATAAACAATAAATTATTTGATTATACACAGTAAAAAATATTTATTATTTTAATAATATACTATGTTATAATAATAATATATCTTTATAAATAAAATATACCATAAATTTTAATAGGTGTCATAACAGGTGTCATAAAACTTAAAATAATATGTGATAATTTGAAATATTATGAGACACCTTCAATAAATTAAAAACTACTATATAATAAGGAAAGATATAGTGTAATAATATGTTAATGCGTCCATCTCGAACACAGAAGTTAAGCACTTCAGCGCCGAAGATAGTGTTTCGCGAAAATAGGTCGTTGCTAATATTTTTTTTATTATATTTTTTGTTATATATTAGTGTTAATGTAATAGTTATTAGTAATATATAACAAAAAGTTTAAGGTGATAGTATGTTTAAAATTGGTAATGTTGAAATAAAAAATAATATTGTATTAGCCCCTATGGCTGGTGTATGTAATAGTGCCTTTAGAAAAATTATTAAAGAAATGGGGTGTGGACTTATTTACGCGGAAATGGTTAGCGACAAGGCTTTAGTTTATGAAAATAAAAAAACTGAAGATATGTTATATATGGAAGAGATGGAAAGACCAATAGCGCAACAAATTTTTGGTTCTGATAAGGAAAGTTTTGTTATAGCTGCTAAAAAAATATGTAAAACTATGAAGCCTGATATTATAGATATAAATATGGGATGTCCTGTACCCAAAGTTGCAATTAAGTCTCAAGCAGGATCAGCATTATTAAAAAATCCAGAAAAGATTAGAGAAATTGTTTCTGCTGTCGTGAATTCTGTAGATGTTCCTGTTACTGTAAAAATTAGAAGCGGATGGGATTCTAAGAGTATTAATGCCGTAGAAGTGGCAAAAATATGTGAGGAAGCTGGTGCAAGTGCTATTACTGTTCATGGAAGAACAAGAAGTCAAGGTTATACTGGTAAAGTAGATTTAGATATTATAAAAAGGGTTAAAGAAGCGGTATCTATTCCTGTTATTGGTAATGGAGATATTATTGATATTGAGTCTGCTAAAAAAATGTTTGAATACACAAAATGTGATGCTATTATGATTGGTCGTGGAGTATTAGGAAATCCTTGGTTGATTAAACAGCTTGATTCCTATTTTAAAGATGGTAGTATTATTGAAAAACCTACATGTGAAGAAAAAATTGAAATGTGTTTAAAACATTTGGATTATTTGTTAAAAATAAAAAGTGAAAAAGTTGCTATTTTGGAAATGCGTAGTCATATAGCATGGTATTTGAAAGGAATACCTAATAATAATTTAATAAAAGATGAAATTTTTAAATCTAATACTGTTGAAGAAATGAAAAAAATATTAAATAACTATTTAAAAAAAATAAAATTTAGTATATAATATTTGTGAAACGGGTGATTTTATGGAAGCAACTTTTGGGCAAAGATTATGTGCTTATTTTATTGATTTTATAATTATTTCTATATTATTAACTTTAGTAACATATAGTATGGATTTTACTAAGAGAAATGAAATATACGATGAAATGTTAAATTATTATTCTGAATATGATCCTACCAATTTAGAACAGACTGAAAAACTATTAGATTTACAATACCAGTATAGTAAGGAATCTATTCCTACAACTGCTATTTCTTTGATTATTACAATTGGGTATTTTGTAGTTTTTCAATATTTAAATAATGGACAATCTATAGGAAAAAAATTATTAAAAATAAGAATTGTGGGGAAAGACAATAGTAAAGTCAATATTATGCAAATTTTTATAAGATCTATTTTCATATACCAAATAATTCTTAGTATTACTGATTTAATTATTATATATACATTAAACAAAACAGACTATTTAAACATTTATGGAATATTAACATGGATAAATTCAATATTTATTATCATTTCTGCATTATTTATATTGTATAGAAAAGATAAAAGAGGTTTGCATGATTTTATGGCAAAAACTTATGTAGTTAGTGAAAGAGGGTAGTTAATTATGGAAAGAACAGAGCAAGAATTAGTAAGAATAGAAAAAGTAAATGAATTAAGAAGTAAAGGAATAGAACCTTTTGGAACGAAATTTGATGTAACTTCAAATTCAATGGAAATTAAGGAAAAATATCAAGATATGACTAAAGAAGAACTGCACGATGTTGAAATTCCTGTTGCTGTAGCTGGTCGTATAATGACTAAAAGAGGAAAAGGGAAAGCAGGTTTTATGCATATTCAAGATAAATTTGGTCAAATACAAATTTATGTTAGATTAGATAGTGTAGGAGAAGAACAATACGAATTGTTTAATAAAGCTGATATTGGTGATATAGTAGGAATTAAAGGAACTGTTTTTAGGACTAATACTGGTGAATTGTCTGTTAAGGCAACTGAATATATTCATTTAGTTAAAGCAATAAGACCTCTTCCAGAGAAATTTCATGGACTTAATGATGTAGAAGAACGTTATAGAAGAAGATATGTCGATTTAATAATGAACGAAGAAGCAAGAAAAGTTGCTTTTATGAGACCTAAAATTATTAGATCTATACAAAAATATCTTGACAATTTGGGTTATACTGAAGTAGAAACTCCTATATTGTCCCCAATATTGGGAGGAGCAGCAGCTAGACCATTTGTTACTCATCATAATACACTTGATATGGAATTTTATTTAAGAATTGCAACAGAATTACCATTAAAGAGATTAATTGTAGGTGGAATGGATGCTGTATATGAAATAGGAAGAATTTTTAGAAATGAAGGTATGGATAGAAATCATAATCCAGAATTTACTACTATTGAGTTATATAAAGCGTATACTGATTTAGAAGGAATGATGGATTTAACTGAAAATATTATATATAATGCAGCAATGGATGTATTAGGAACTTCCGAAATTGAATGGAAAGGTCATAATATTTCTTTAGCTCCTAAGTATAAGAGAATTCATATGGTTGATGCAATTAAAGAAAAAACGGGTATTAATTTCTTTGATAATATTAGTTTTGAGGAAGCAAAAAAATTAGCAATAGAACATGATATTGAAGTAGAAGATCATTTTGCTTATGGACATATTGTTAATGCGTTTTTCGAAAAATATGTAGAAGATACAATAGTTGAGCCTACTTTTATTTATGGCCATCCTATTGAAATTAGTCCTTTGGCTAAAAAAAGTAATGATCCAAGATTTACTGAAAGATTTGAATTATTTATTTGCGGTAGTGAATATGCAAATGCATTTTCAGAATTAAATGATCCTTTCGATCAATATGAGAGATTTGAAAATCAATTGAAAGAAAGAGAATTAGGAAATGAAGAAGCAAACGAAATGGATATTGATTTTGTTGAAGCTTTGGAATACGGAATGCCTCCTACTGGTGGTATGGGAATGGGAATTGATAGGCTAGTTATGATGCTTACAAATAGCGAAACTATAAGAGAAGTATTATTGTTTCCACATATGAAAAAGAAACAATAATTCTTTTTTTGTTTTAAAAGTTAATCATTAGTTAAAAAAAGTAACATATTTAGTTTATGTGTGTTATAATGATAATCGAGGAGGATTGAAATGAAAAAACATAGTATATTTAAGGCACTTTTAATAATTTTAGGTTTATTAGTAATTATAAGTTTTTTTGTTCCTGGTAGACAAAATACAGTTAGTTATTTAGGAATAGGTTCTGTTTTATTAAATTCAGTTCAAGTTTTTTATTATTTCTTTGATACAGCAGTATTTTTGTTTGTTGTAGGTGGGTTCTATGGAGTTTTAAATAAGAGTGATTCTTATAAGAAATTACTAGACGTAATTGTTGCAAAAATAAAAGATAATAAGAAAAAATTTGTTTTTATCTTAACATGTATTTTTGCAATAGTTTCTTCTTTAACTGGATTTACAATGTCATTATTCGTATTTGTTCCATTTGCAATTTCAATTGTTTTATTATTAGGTTATGACAAATTAGTTGCAATGAGTTCTACTATTGGAGCAATTATAGTTGGTTATATAGGTGGAATATTTTTTACATTAAGAGATCCAAGCGCATATTCAACTGCTTTTATTACATTTGAAGAGTTTGTAGGAGCAGATAAATTTGTTAATGTTTTTCCTAAATTAATATTGTTAATTTTAGGTGTTGTTTTACTTATTTATTTTATAAACAAGCATATAAGTGATGTTGAAATTAAAAAAGTAAAATACGATTTGGCTGAGGATAATGATTTAAAAATATCTGAGGTAAAAGGTAATTATAAGAATATAAAATTATGGCCTATTATTACTTTATTATCTTGTATCTTTATATTGTTAGTGTTAGGATACATGCCTTGGAATTCATTATTTGGATTATCTATTTTTAGTGATTTCCATACATGGTTAACTTCTTTAAAAATTGGTGATTTTGAAGTTTTTAATAGTATTATTACTTCTATATCATATGCTTTTGGTGATTGGGGACAATTAGGAAGTTATATGATATTAAGTGTAATGTTATTAATATCAGCATTAATTGTTAAATTTGTTTCAAAGATGAAATTTGATGATATGATAGATGCTTTTATTAATGGAATGAAAAAAATGTTGCCAGTGGCAGTATTAACTACTTTTGCTTTAACTATTTTAGTATGTGCATATAATAATGGTTTTATTGAAACTCTAATTACTAATGCAAATAGCGCAATGGGTAATTTAAATATTTTAATGGCTTCAGTATTTAATATTTTGGGTAGTTTACTTTATCCAGATATGTATTATACTGCATATGGAGTTTATACACCATTATTATCAGTAATTACTGATGAATCTTTATACCAAGTTCTTGCCTTAAACTTTCAAACATTAAATGGATTAGTTATGTTAGTAGGACCTACTAGTTTAATATTAATAGTAGGATTAACATATTTAGATATTCCATATACAACTTGGTTAAAATATATATGGAGATTTATATTGATGCTATTCATTTTAATATTTGCAGTATTAATGATAGTGTCATTACTTTAAGAAACTTTTGTAAAGGTTTCTTTTTTTTGTTTAAAAATTTTGTTCTTTTTGGTATAATGTTAATACTAAGGGAGGATGAAATATGAATAATAAATGGAAAGAGTTTAAAAATGGAATTTGGGAAAATGAGATAAATGTTTCAAATTTTATAAAAAGTAATTATAACAAATATAATGGGAATGATGAATTTTTAGAAAGTACTACATTAAAAACAAATAATGTTTGGTCAAAGTGTGAAAAATTATTAAAAGAAGAGTTATCCAAGAAAGTTTTGGATATAGATGTTGATCATATGTCTGGAATTAATGCGTTTGACGCTGGATATATCGACAAAGAAAATGAAATAATTGTTGGTCTTCAGACAGATGCACCACTTAAAAGAATAGTTAATCCTTATGGTGGTATTAGAATGGTGTATCAAGAATTAGATGCTTATGGATATAAATTAAATGAACATGTTAATAAATATTTTAATATGTTTAGAAAAACGCATAATCAAGGTGTATTTGATGCTTATACAGATGATATAAAAAAAGCTAGACATGTAGGACTTTTAACAGGGTTACCTGATGCTTATGGTAGAGGTAGAATAATTGGTGACTATAGAAGAATTGCATTATATGGAATAGATTATTTAATTTCTAAAAAGCAAGAAGATTTAAAAAACATAAATATTATAAACGAAGAAAACATAAGACTTAGAGAAGAAGTATCTATGCAAATTAATGCTTTAAAAGAAATAAAAGAAATGGCATTAAAATATGGTTATGATATATCTGAACCAGCATCAAATGCTAAAGAAGCTGTGCAATGGTTGTATTTTGGATATTTAGCTGCAGTTAAAGAAAATAATGGGGCTGCTATGAGCTTAGGTAGAATAGATGCTTTCTTAGATATATATATTGAAAGAGATTTAAAAAATGGTATTTTAACAGAAGTTGAGGCACAAGAATTAATTGATCAATTAGTAATTAAGTTAAGATTGGTAAGACATTTGAGAACACCAGAATATGATGAATTGTTTTCTGGAGATCCTACTTGGGTTACATGTTCTATAGGCGGTATTACAGAAGAAGGTGAATCTTTAGTTACAAAAACATCATATCGTATACTACATACTCTAACTAATTTGGATCCGGCACCAGAACCTAACATGACAGTATTATGGAGCGAAAAATTGCCTGAAGAATTTAAAAAATATTGTGCTAAAATGTCTATAGACACTGATGCAATTCAATATGAAAATGATGACGTTATGAGGCCTATATATGGTGATGATTATGCAATAGCTTGTTGTGTATCAGCAATGCGCGAAGGAAAAGATATGCAATTCTTTGGAGCAAGATGTAATTTAGCTAAAACATTATTATATTCACTTAATGGTGGAATTGATGAAGTAAAAAAAGAATTAGTTTTAGAAGGACTAACTAAAAATACTAGTGATATTTTAAATTACGATGAAGTAAAAAAAGAGTATTTTAAGGCGATTGAAAAAATGTGTTCAATATATGCTGATGCCATGAATATAATTCACTATATGCATGATAAGTATGCTTATGAGTCAGGTCAAATGGCTTTACATGATACTAATGTAAGAAGACTTATGGCTTATGGGGTAGCAGGGTTATCAGTAGTAGCAGATTCTTTATCAGCAATTAAGTATGCTAAAGTTAAACCAATTAGAGATGAAGATAATATAATAGTAGATTTTGAAATAGAAGGCGATTTCCCTAAATATGGAAATGATGATGATAGAGTAGACAATATTGCAAAAGAAGTATTAGAAAAAGTATATAAAGAATTATCTAGTCATAAAACTTATCGTAATGCAGAAGTTACTTTATCTGTTCTTACAATAACATCAAATGTTGTGTATGGTGCTAAAACAGGTTCTACTCCAGATGGAAGAAAAAAAGGAGTACCATTTGCACCGGGAGCTAATCCAATGCATGGAAGAGATATAAATGGGGCGATAGCAAGTTTAAATTCTGTTGCTAAACTTGATTATACTAATTGCTGTAGAGATGGTATATCAAATACTTTTTCAATAGTACCAACTTCATTAGGAATGAATAAAGAAGAACAAATTGAAAATTTGGTAAGTTTATTAGAAGGATATTTTAGTCAGGGAGCACATCACTTAAATGTAAATGTACTTAGTAGAGAAACTTTAATAGATGCAATGGAACATCCAGATAAATATCCACTTTTGACAATAAGAGTATCCGGATATGCAGTTAGATTTAATAGACTTACTAGAAAGCAACAAGAAGAAGTTATAGCAAGAACTTTTCATGAGAAGATGTAATATGGAAGGTAGTATTAATTCGATTGAAACTTTTGGACTTGTTGATGGCCCAGGTATTAGAACTGTAGTATTTTTTAACGGATGTAATTTAAGATGTAAATATTGTCATAATCCAGAAATGTGGTGTATGCAGAAAAATAATATAACAGAAGACGAATTAGTAGAAAAAATAATAAGAAATAAACCATACTTTAAACGAAATAATGGTGGTGTAACTTTTTCAGGAGGAGAACCATTATTACAAATAGATTTTTTAATTAATGTATGTAAGAAGTTAAAAAAAGAAAATATCCACATTGCTGTGGATACATCAGGAAATGGTTTAGGAAATTATAGTGAATTATTTAAATATATTGATTTAATTCTTCTAGATATTAAACATGTAACCAGAGAAGGATATAAAGAACTAACCGGTGGAAATATAGATAAATCAATAGAGTTTATTAATGAATTAAATAAAACTTCTATTCCTGTATGGATAAGACAAGTAGTTGTTCCTGGTATTATGGATAATGATGAATATTTAGATAAATTAAAAGAGATAGTAAATAAGATTAAAAATGTTGAAAGAATAGATTTTTTACCATATCATAAATTAGGTAGTGAAAAATATGATAAATTAGGTATTATTAATCCATATAAAGATATGCCAGAAATGGATAAACAAAAATGTAATCTATTATATGAAAAATTTACAAAATTATATAATGCATAGAAAGGATCTTATAGATCTAATCTATATGTGATAAAGTTTATGAGGATAGGAATTTTTGATTCTGGAATAGATTGTTTAACCGTATTAAAAGAATTGATAAAGTATCCTAATAATATTACTAGTGTGAGGATAATATAAATATTCCTTATGGTACTAAAAGCATAGAAGAACTTAAATTATGTCGTGTAAAATAATAGATTTTCTATTAACTAAAAATGTAGTATTAATAATTATCGCTTGTTGAACTATAAGTACTAATATTTTAGAATATTTAAAAAATAAATATAATATACCTATTTATGATATTATTAGTCCAGTTCTTGATATAATTGATGATGATACTACAATATTAGCTACTCCTATGACAGTAAGAAGTAACAAATTTGTAAATGCAATAGCTTGTCCTTTGTTAATACCATTAATAGAAAAAAATGAAGATTGTACTGAAGTTTTAAAAAAATATCTGTCTCAAGTAAAAACTAATAAAATTGTTTTAGGATGTACTCATTATCCTATATTAACTGATAAAATAAAAAAATTAATTCTAATTTAGAAATAATTAATATGGGAAAAATATTATGCAATAAATTACAATTACCTAATAATGATTTAAAAATCAACTTGTTTTTTACTAAAGTAGATAAATGTTTAATAAATAATATAAATAAAATTATTTCAAATGATTATGAAATAGAAGAAATTAAATTATAATAATAAAATAGCATTTTTAAAATGCTATTTTAATTTTCTTTAATTAATCTTTTTTCAATATAAACAACTATTAAATACATAATGTATGATACAATCATAAGTATAATTATACCAGCTATAACTAAATCTAAATTAAATACTTGTGAACCATACATTATCAAGTATCCAATTCCTTCTTTTGATACTAAAAATTCTCCCATAATAACGCCAATTAAGGACATACTGATATTTATTTTTAAACTGCTTATAATAGTAGAATAACTACTAGGCAATATAACGTATTTTAAAATTTGATATTTTGTAGCTTTAAATGATTTAAGTAAATTAATTTTATTTTGGTCTGTAGATATAAAACCATTATACACTGTAATAATGGTTACTATAACAGAAATAAGTAAAGCCATAATTATAATAGAATTTATATTAGCACCAGCCCAAATAATTATGATTGGACCTAGGGCTACTTTAGGTAAACTATTTATTATTGTTAAGTATGGATCGAATACTTTATATAAGAAGTTATTCCACCACAATAATATAGCAATAAAGGTTCCTAAAATAGTTCCAATTCCAAAGCTTATTACAGTTTCATATACAGTAATCCATATATGATGATATAAATTTTGTTGTTCATGTAATGAAATAATAGTTTCTATTACTTTTTTGGGTGATGAAGAAATAAAAGTATTGATAAGTTCAAAGTCTGCAAGTAATTGCCATATAATTAATAATAAAATTAGCAAAGTAATTTGAGTAAATATAACTAATATTTTATTAATAAGTAATTTCTTTTTATATTTCTTATAATCTAAACTATCCACGATAATCTATCTCTTTCCATATTTGATCATAATATATAGGAAATTCCTTACATTTTCTATTTTCAATTGGAGTAGAAGCATTAGTTAAGTTTACATCAAATATTTTTTTTACTTTACATGGCCTTCCAGATAAAACAACAATTCTATTAGCCATAGAGATAGCTTCTGCAATATCATGAGTAATCATAATAGCAGTCTTTTTTTCTTTTTTAATTATTTTATATACATCGTCTGATACTGCTAATCTTGATTGATAGTCAAGTGCAGAGAATGCTTCGTCTAACAAAAGAATATCAGGTTCAGTTGCTAGTGTTCTAATTAAAGCTACTCTTTGTCTCATACCTCCAGATAAATTTTTAGGATATTTATAAATAAAATCTTTAAGACCGTATAATTCTAATAATTTTATAACTCTTTCTTTCTTTTCTTTTGTTAAGTTTTTTTCTATTTTTAATCCTATTAAACAATTATCTAAAATATTTAACCAAGGAAATAAACAGTCTTGTTGTAACATATAGCCTAATTTCTTTTTCTTTTGGTTAGGGTATATTATCTCACCACTACTTTTATCAATTAAACCAGACAAAATAGATAAAAGAGTAGATTTACCACATCCAGAAGGACCTACTATGGCAATAAATTCTCCTTCATTAATATCTAAACTTATATTATCAATCGCAGTTATTTCACCACTTTTAGTAAAGTATTTCTTCTTTATATCTTTAATAGATAAAATTGTATTATTCATAATCTTTAAAATACTCTGAATATATTAAATCATTAAATGAAACTTTATTTTCAAGTTCTCCAGCCGCAATTATAATATCTTGTATATGATTCCATTCGTCTTCATTAATAGTTATATTATACTTCCATGCTTTTCCTTCTTTGTATCTTTCAATCATTTTTGTAATATCTTCTATATCAGTATCTGGGAAAAAGTCTATTATTGATTTAGCAATTTCCTCAGAACTTTTTTCTTCAACAAATTTAAGACCTTTGTTAATTGCATTAGAGAATCCTTTTATTATATTAGGATTTTCTTCAATAAAACTTTTTTTAGCATTATATGCTGTATATGGAACTACTCCTCCTAAATCACCAATATAAGCAACTACATGACCATATCCTGCTTGTTCTACTGCAAGTGCATTAGGTTCAAATAGAGTAACAAAGTCTCCAGTTCCTCCAATAAAAGCTCCTTGCATTGCTGCAAAATCAATTGATGTATCTATTGTTAAATCAGTATTTGGATCTATACCATTTTCACGAAGTGCCCATTCAAATGTCATTTCTGGCATACCGCCTTTTCTACCACCAATTACATATTTACCTTTTAAATCTTCTAAAGTAAAATTTTCATATTCTTCTCTAGCTACTAAAAAAGAACCATCTTTTTGTGTTAAACCTGCAAATGTTTGTAAATAATCTTTTTCTCCACCATTATATACATATATTGTAGCTTCTGTACCACAAAAACCAATTTGAACGTCTCCTGATAACACTGCTGCAGTAACGGCATCAGCACCTGATGCTAAAATAAGTTCAATTTCAATACCTTCTTCTTCAAAAAATCCTTCACTAATTGCAACATATTGTGGTGCATAAAAAATACTATGTGTTACTTCTGCTAATGTTATTTTAGTTAATCCATTATCGTTTTTATCTTCTTTTCTAAAAATAAATATTCCAAAAACTATAATACCTAAGATTATTAAACTAATAATAATTTTTTTCATATATTCCATCCTTTCATACAGTGTATTATATTCTTTTATAGTTATTTTGTTAAAGATTAAAAATAAGTATGATTTCTCAATATTAATTAATTTTTTATAAAATGAATATAGTTTATTTAAAGGTCTAATCAGGATAAACGCATGAGTTTTTGAAACTTATGTGTTTTTTTGTTGTATAATAA
>ERZ1643251.3818-NODE-3818-length-13572-cov-5.316564_pt1 | contig 13572 bp, 16 predicted proteins | sample MGYA00579261_ERZ1643251 | MGnify/ENA primary metagenome ERZ1643251 (study PRJEB29033, sample SAMEA4952267) | chicken gut metagenome | biome: Broiler Chicken; feature: Gastrointestinal Tract; material: Caecum | place: Ireland | collected 2018 | study: Broiler... | reverse complement strand
TAGATGACTAATCAGAAACAAATAAAAATGGAAAAAAATTCAAGATTGAGATACGAATTTTACTATTGAAAAATATATTGGATTATCTTAAAATACAGAAAAAATATGGAAAGAAACAATATGATGTTTCCTTGTTTTATTGTAAAATAAGTGTTAGAATAGGGTATCGAGTTTATTTCGGTTTAAATAAGTTTAATTAGTGTGATTTAGTAAATTTGTGTCCAAAATGCATTTTTATTCGTTTTCTGTTAAAATCATCCATAAAGAAAAGATCGAAATACGAAATTTAACATGCAGAATACGAATTTTAAGGTCGATATTGGTCATAGTAAGGAGGATAATATGTTCGAATTAGTGTCAAAATATAAGCCAAGTGGGGACCAACCTAAGGCAATTAAAGAATTAGTTGAAGGAATAAAAAATGGAAAAAAGGCTCAGGTTTTATTGGGTGCAACAGGTACAGGAAAAACGTTTACAGTCGCAAATGTAATTAAAGAAGTCAATAAACCTACCCTCGTTTTAGCTCATAACAAAACGTTGGCAGGACAGTTATATGGAGAATTAAAAGAATTGTTTCCTAATAACCATGTAGAATATTTTGTCTCATATTATGACTATTATCAACCAGAAGCATATGTTGCAAAAACAGATACTTATATAGAAAAAGATGCAGCAATTAATGATGAGATTGATGAACTTCGCCACTCAGCAACCTCTGCCCTACTCAAATACAAAGATGTCATTGTAGTAGCGAGTGTTTCTTGTATTTACGGAATTGGAGATATAGAAGAATATCGTAAGAAAATGTTAACGATTGATGTTGGGGAGACAATTGATCGTGATGAAGTAATTGAAAAGTTAATTGAAATGTTATATGAGCGAAATCAATTGGACTTGAAACGTGGAGCGTTTCGTGTTCATGGTGATACATTAGAGTTAGTTCCAATTAATCAACACGGAAAAGGAATTCGTATTGAATTTTTTGGCGATGAAGTAGAAAAAATTGCTGAATTTGATACTGTGACGGGTGCAATTTTGAATTTAAAGAAAAGTATTAGTATTTTTCCAGCAAGTCACTTCGTAACAAATGAAGAAAAATTAAAAATTGCTGTAAAAAATATTAAAGAAGAATTAGAAGAACAGTTGGCAAAATTTAAAAAAGAAAATAAATTAATTGAATATCAAAGATTAATGGAAAGAACGAATTATGATATGGAAATGCTTTTGGAAACTGGATCTTGTAGAGGTGTAGAAAATTATTCTAGACCACTTGCATTAAAACCACCAGGAGCAATGCCTACAACTTTAATTGATTTCTTTGGTGATGATTTCTTATTAGTTGTGGATGAATCACATGTTACTTTACCACAGGTAAGAGGAATGTATAATGGAGATAGAGCGAGAAAAGAAGTTCTTGTAAATTATGGATTTCGTCTTCCTAGTGCCTTAGATAACCGTCCTCTTCGCTTTGAAGAATTTGAAGGAAAAATTCATCAAGCAATATATGTGTCTGCTACACCTGGGGATTATGAAAAAGAACTTGCGAACAATCAAGTAGTAGAACAGATTATTCGTCCGACTGGATTATTAGATCCAACAATTGAAGTAAAACCTACAAAAGATCAAATTGATGATTTACTAAATGAGATTCACAAACGAATAGACAAAAATGAAAGAACTTTAGTTACAACTTTAACAATTCGTATGGCTGAAGAATTAACAACTTATTTGAAAAATGCTGATATAAAAGTTGCATATCTTCATAGTGAAATAAAAACATTAGAACGTATGCGTATTATTCGTGATTTAAGATTGGGAAAATACGATGTTGTAGTTGGAATTAATTTATTACGTGAAGGAATTGATATTCCAGAAGTAAGTTTAATTGCAATATTAGATGCAGACAAACAAGGATTTTTACGTAGTGATAGAAGTTTGATTCAAACGATTGGAAGAGCGGCTCGTAATAGTGAAGGACATGTTATTATGTATGCTGATACCATTAGCGATTCTATGAAAGTTGCAATAGAAGAAACAAAAAGACGACGTGAAATTCAAGAAAAATATAATAAAGAGCATGGAATTGTACCGAAAACAATTATAAAAGAAATTCATGAAGTAATTTCTAATAATAAGGAAATAGAAGAAGCAAAACCAGAGAAAATGAGTAAACAAGAAAAACGAAAATTAATGGCTGATATTGAAGCAGAAATGAATCGCGCTGCAAAAAATTTAGATTTTGAAAGAGCAATGGAATTAAGAGATATTTTATTTGAATTACAAAGCGAATAAAAGAATAACTCATAGAGTATAACTAAACATATACTCTATTTGTGTCTAAAAATGTCATATAGAATGAAAAAAGTGTAGATGGAAGTTGACATACAATTATGGTATAATAGGAAATAAGGATGTGAAATAATGAAAGTGATTATAGAAGATGAAAAAGATAAGAAAATTCATTTAAATCATATTATTGAATGGTTAGTTGGAATGGTTGGATATGCGATTATTTTAATTGCTGTATCTATTTTGTTCCCAAAAACACTACATATTGATTCTAATTTATTTGGAATGTGGGCGCTTGTTGCTGCAATTATTACATTTATATTAAATAAAACTATTAAGCCGATTTTATTTTGGTTAACTCTACCAATTACCGGATTAACATTAGGACTTTTTTATCCGTTTATTAATGTATTTATTCTATATATTGTTAGTTTTTTATTACAGGATCATTTTCAAATTCATGGGATTTGGATGGCATTCTTAATTGCAGTGATTATATCTATTTTAAATATGTTAATGGATAGTATTGTATTAACTCCATTATTTAGGAGAAATAGATCATGAATCCTATTTTGATTCAAATTGGAAATATTCAGATTCACTGGTATTCTGTTTTTATTGCAATTGGTTTGATATTAGGTGGTTATCTTGTTTTACAAGAAGCAAAACGCCATGGGATATCTGAAGATAAAATGATCGATTTTTTCTTTCTTTTATTACCAATTGCTTTTATTGGAGCAAGATTATATTTTGTTCTTTTTCACTTAGATTATTATTTAAGTGATCCAATTGATATTTTTAAAGTATGGGAAGGTGGTCTAGCAATTCATGGTGGGATTATTGCTGGACTCCTCTATTTATTATATTTTACAAAAAAAAATCATTATTCTCCCCTATTTTTTTGCGATATGATTGTGATTAGTCTTATTTTAGGTCAGACAATTGGACGTTGGGGAAATTTTATGAATGGTGAAGCATATGGCCCTGTTACTACACTATCTTTTCTAAAAAGTCTTCATCTTCCACAGTTTATTATTGATGGAATGTATATTAATGGAGCATATCATCACCCTACTTTTTTATATGAATCTCTTTGGTGTTTTCTAGGTTTTATCATTTTATTAATTTTACATAAGCGAAAAAATATCAAATTAGGGTCTCTTACTAGTTTTTATCTTATTTGGTATGGCATTGAACGTTTTTTTGTAGAACAGTTAAGAACAGACAGTCTTATGTTAGGTAATTTTAAAATTGCTCAAATTATGTCTCTCTTATTTGTAATTTCAGGAATTATATTATGTATTTTAAGTATTAAAAAGTGGAAAAAGAAATATTGGGAGGAAAACTATGCAAAATAATCAATATCCATTTATTATCATAGGTGGAGGTATTAGTGGAATGACTGCTGCTATTTATTTAAAAAGAGCAGGGCATGATGTTTTAATATTAGAAAAAGAAATACCTGGTGGTCAGATTAATCGTACAGCTGAAATAGAAAATTATCCTGGATTTTTGCAAATCGATGGTCCTAGTTTTGCTATGAATGTCTATGGTCAAGTGCAAAAATTAGAAATTCCAATGGTATTTGAAAATGTAGTAGATGTAAAAAAAGAGGGAGATATTCATGTTATTACAAATAATAAAGAATATCTGTGTAAAAAATTAATTATTGCTACAGGAAGAGTACCAAGAAAATTAGAATTAGAACATGAAGAAAAATATATCGGACATGGTATTAGCTACTGTGCTTTATGTGATGGTGCATTTTTTAAAGATAAAACAGTTGCTGTAGTAGGAAGTGGAAACAGTGCATTAGAAGAAGCATTGTATTTAACAAAATTATGTAAAAAAATTATTATGTTAAACCGTAGTGAAAAATTTAAGGGGAATCAAATATTATTTGAAAAATTAAAATCTTCTCACAATGTTGAATTTTTATATCAAACTCAAGTTATCGCACTACATGGTAATGAAGAAAAATTAACCGGGTTAGAAATTATGAAAGAAAATAGAACATCAACTTTACCTATAGATGGATTATTTGTATATATTGGTTCTGTTCCAAATACTAGTTTTTTAATAAATACTGGAGTTGAATTAGATCATAATTTCATCGTAGTCGATCAAAATATGCGTACTAACATTGATGGGATTTATGCGTGCGGAGATTGTGTAAAAAAGGAAGTTTATCAATTAACAACGGCAGTGGGAGATGGTGCTACAGCAGCCACAACTGCAGAGAAAGAAGCATAAAAATGCTTTTCTTTTTGTATATGGATTATCAAAATACCTAAAATTATAGTATAATAATAGTGGTGATAGTATGAAAAAGAAGATTGTTGTACTTGGTGGAGGAACAGGAATGTCTACTCTACTTCGAGGACTAAAACAATTTCCAGTAGATATTACAGCGATTGTATCGGTTTGTGATGATGGAAAAAGTACCGGACGTTTAAGACAAGAATTTAATACCATTGCGGTAGGAGATATTAGAAGAGTACTGGTTGCTCTGTCTGAAGTAGAACCATTAGTTGAAAAATTATTTAATTATCGTTTTCACACAACCAGTGATTTAGATGGGCATACAGTGGGTAATTTATTATTAACTGCTATGTCAAATATTAATGGAAATTTATCAGAGGGGATTGAAGCATTAGCAAAAATTCTCAATTTAAAGGGGCATGTTTTACCATTAACTGAAGATAATGTTGTTTTAATGGCCCAAATGGAAGATGGAAGGGTTATAGAGGGAGAACATAATATTACAGAAACACATGGTGTTATTAAAAAGGTTTATTACAAAGAAGAACCAATCGTAAGTTCTGAAGTAATTCGTTCCATTAAAGAAGCAGATTTAATATTATTATCGATGGGAAGTCTTTATACGAGTATTATTCCAAATTTAATTTGTAAAGATGTAATTCATGCCATAGATAAAAGTCATGCTCAAGTAATGTATGTATGTAATATGATGACACAACCGGGCGAAACAGATAATTTTACAGTTGCAGATCACATTGAAGTCTTAAATCGATATTTAGGAAAACATAAAGTAGATAAAGTAATTGTAAATGAAGGAAAGATTGATAAAGTATTACGAGATAAATATGCTGATTTAGAACAAAAAGATCCTGTAAAAGTTGATATTGCTGCTTTAAGAAAATTAAATGTAAAAATTATTGAAGATGATTTTGTAATTATCGAAGATGGTGTGCTTCGTCATAATTCAATGAAATTAGCATTCCATATCTTCTCCAACTTATTGTAATGTCATTTACTGCAACGATTAAAGAAGAAGTATGCAATTTAAATACAACCAAAACAGATGAAATTTCAGAATTATCAGCTCTGGTTCGTAACCTTGGAAATATTTATGATCAATATTTTCAAGTAATCACAGAAAATGAAAATGTTTCTAGACATATTTTTCAATTAATTCAAAAAAATTATGATGTTACAAGTAAGATCATTGTGCGACGTGGTTATAACTTTAATAAAAATCTACAATATATATTGGAAATAAAACATAAGAAAAATGAAATATTAGAAGATTTATCAATTCTAGAAAATGGAAAAATGTTAATGGTTCCTCATTCTTATATTTACGATGACTTTGAGTTAAGACGTTCTTATTTAAGAGGTATCTTCTTATCATGTGGAAGTATTACTGATCCCAAAACTTCACGTTATCATTTGGAATTTTTGTTGAGTGATTACGATTATACTAAATTTGTTTTAAGTTTATTAAATCATTTTCACTTGAATGCGAAAATACTGAAACGTGAAAGCAAATATATGATCTATATGAAAGAAGCGGAAAAAATTGGTGATTTTTTAAGAATTATCGGAGCGGATAAAGCAACAATGTAGAAAAATTAATGGAGACCGCTCATCAACAAATAAAAGAAATTGAATATTTAAAAGAACATGATGTATTTGAATTATTAGATGATAAAATTCAAGAAGTTGCAAATTACCGTTTGAAATATCCAGAAGTCTCTTTATTAGAACTAAGTGAAATTATTAGTATGGAAACTGGTAATAAAATTACAAAATCCGGATTATATCATCGTTTTCGAAAAATAAAGGAATTAGTTAATAAAATGAATAAATAGTCTAAAATAAAAAGTTATTTTCATCTCAGAAATAACTTTTTTATGTATTGTTTTATCTAAAAAATTGATAGATAGAAATGACATAAGGTCTAATCTTCATATCTCAAATTAGTGTAAAAATCATATTAACAGTAACTGTTGGAATTTTATAAGATAATAGATTTTTTAATGGTTGAAAGCCTTTACTTAACAATGTATATGAGGTAAAATATGTTTTGTCAACTTTTTAAAGGGGGAAGAAATTATGGAAAATTCATATACATTCGGTCAGATTTTATTTGCTCTAAGAAAAGAATATTTAGAAATACAAAAGCAATTAGAACACCTAAAAAAATATGTTATTGTTGGTGATGAATTAGAAAATTTTCACTTTGATTTAATGGGTAATCCTTGTTATATGATGTTATATTTAGAAAGAAAGCAAAAAATATTGGATAAGTTGTTTAAAAAAATTACAAAAAATATAATATATTCTTATGATGTTTCTAAAGAAGTGAGTAAAGAATATTTCTTAGAAAAACAATTATTATGCCAAATTCCTGAACCAAATAAGTTATCTCAAGAAATTAATACACTTTTGTATTCTGAATTTGCTTCTAATATGAGAGACATGAGGGCATTTCAACATTGTCTTGGAAATGAGAAAGATGTCATGAAGATAGAAGTAAATCAAATGAGTTTATGGACATTACCAGATGATGTTACAGATTATCATCATCATTTAAAATATTTTCCACAACATGATCAAATTATTCTTAAAGAAAAGAACCATAAGCTTCATTCATCTGATATTTATCATATATTTCAATTGCATTTTGATGCTACCAAATTAAATGAATATCAACGAGAAAAAGTCGAACAATATGGAAATCCAGAAATTATAATTGATGGAAATATTGAAAAAAATCAGGTGAGCTTTGCTATAGAAGAAAATGCTAAAAAAATTATATTAAAACCAACAGCTTATAAACATAAATGAAAATGAAATTGTTAATACGTTTTCATTTTTTTATTTTACTTGTATGAGATTATAAAGACATATTTGCAAAAATATAGTATAATGTTATATAGGTGATTCCATGGACACAATGTTTAAAAAACTAACTTCTTTAATTCGTGAAAGTGATAATGTGATGATTATGGCGCATCATGATATTGACATGGATGCGTTTGGGTCTTCCTTAGCACTTTATGAAATAGTAAAGAGTTTTGATAAAAATGCTTATGTTTTTTTAGAAAATTTAAAAGACAATCTTGCAATTACCCATGCTTTAGAAAGTCTTGAAAACGCAAAAATTGACGTTTTATTTTTAAATGATAAAAATTATATAAACTATAAAAGAGAAAATAGTTTACTAGTAATTTTAGATGTATATAAAAAAGAAATGTTAGAATTTACAGAAATAGTAAATAAATTTTAGAGTGTTGTTGTAATTGATAATCATGTGAAAAATACAACTACAGCTTATCCTACTATATTTGAATACATTGCTCCAGATCTATCTAGTATCAATGAAATTATGGTGGAATATTTGAAATATTTAAACAAAGTCGTAAATCCTGTTATAGCAACCATTATGTTAGCAGGAATTGAAATTGATACGAATCAGTTTAATGTAAAAACAACGGATAAAACATATGAAGCGGCTGCTTTTTTGACAAAGATAGGTGCAAATCACATATTAAAACAAGAATTATTAAAAGAAAGTCGTAATAGTTATTTGAAAAGACAGCACTTTGTAAAAAGAAGTTTTATGGTTAATCAACATATGGCAATGTGTATTTTAGATGAAAATCATTATGAAAGAAAAGATTTAGCAGTTATAGCTGAAGAACTATTAAAGTTTGATCATGTAGAAGCATCTTTTGTCATTGGACGTTTAGATCAGGAAACAGTTTATATTAGTGCACGTTCTATCGGTAAAATCAATGTAGAAGAATATATGTCAAAACTGGGCGGTGGTGGCCATACGACAGATGCTGCGACAAGTATTAAAAATAAGACAATTACCGAAGTAAAAGAAGAGTTAATTAAAATTTTGAATGGAAGGTGATACAATGAAAGTAATTTTTATTCGAGATTTAAAAGGACAAGGTAAAAAGGGAGAAATAAAAGAAGTAAAAGATGGCTATGGAAATAATTTTTTAATTAAAAATGGATATGCTGTTTTAGCTAATTCTTCTAATATGACAAAGTTAAAAAATGAAGAGGCACGTCGTGGAATTGAAGAAACATTAAAAGTTCACGATATGGAAGATTTAAAAAAAGAAATTGAATCAAAAACATTTGAATTTAAAGCCAAAACTGGTAAAGAAGGAAAAATGTTTGGACAAATTTCTGTAAAACAAATCAAAGAGGCATTGAGTAAAGAAGGATATCAGATTGATAAAAAACAAATTCATTTAGATTATCCAATTCAAAGTTTAGGAACTCATTTCGTTGATATTGAATTACATAAAAAAGTAATTGCAAAAATGAAAGTTCACGTAAAATAGAAGTAGCTCGGGGGGATTACGATGAAAGAAAGAGTGATACCACATAATATTGAAGCAGAACAATCTGTGTTAGGTTCTATGTTTTTATCAAAATATGCAGCCCAAAAATGTGTGGAAAATTTAGATAAAGATTTATTTTACTCTGATCAACACAAAAAAATATTTGAAGTTATGAGTGACTTGTTAGAACGACAAGTACCGATTGATTTTACAACTGTGAGTGCAGAGTTAGATAAAAGAAAATGGTTAAAACAAGTTGGAGATGTAGAATATTTAAGTGAACTTACAAATATTGTTCCTAGTGCAGCCAATGTAGATAATTATATGCAGATTGTAGAAGAAAATGCAATTTTAAGACGATTAATTGAAGAGTCGACTGAGATTGCAAATGACTGTTTTGGAGCTACTGGAGATATTAGTGAGTTATTAGATAATGCTGAAAAAAAGATTTTAAATGTTGTAAAAACGAGAAAAGGAACAGAATTTCGCAGTTTATCTGAAGTTTTAAATAAAACCCAACTAGACTTGGAAAAATTATCTAAAAATAAGGGAGAAATTACTGGAATTGCAACTGGTTTTTACGATTTGGATCGTATTACTTCAGGATTTCATGAAAATGAGTTAATCATCATTGCTGCACGTCCAGCAATGGGAAAGACTGCCTTTGCTCTTAATTTAGCGATGAATATGGCAAATAATACAGAGAAGGCTGTAGCGATTTTTAACTTAGAAATGGGTGCAGAACAACTTGCTATGCGTATGATTGCGAGTGCAGGACAAATTGATAGTAGAAAGCTTCGTACAGGACGTTTAGAACATCAAGATTGGAAACGTGTTAATGAAGCAATGAGTAGACTTGCAAACAAAAAGATATATATTGATGATACACCAGGGCTTTCTATTAGTGATATTCGTTCTAAATGTCGTCGTTTATCAGCAAGTGATACCGGACTTGCCGCTGTAATTATTGATTATTTGCAATTAATTAGTGGTTCTAGCAAGTATGCAGGACAAAGACAACAAGAGGTATCAGAAATTTCTCGTTCTTTAAAAACAATGGCGATGGAATTAAACATTCCAGTCATTGCTTTAGCGCAACTTTCTCGTAGTGTGGAAAGTCGTGATGATAAAAGACCAATTTTAAGTGATTTAAGAGAATCTGGTTCTATTGAACAAGATGCTGATTTAGTTGCTTTCTTATATCGTGATGATTATTATCATAAAGAAAATGCAATCGATGAAAATACAAGTCGAAGTGAACTTTTAATCCGTAAAAATCGTAGTGGTCCAACTGCGACCGTGGATTTAATTTTCAAATTACAAACTTCTACTTTTTTAAATTTTATTAACCGTGAAGAATCATAGTTTGTATTGGAATAGAAAGGTATGTGATTTATGAAGAAAATAGGTTTATTTTTATTAGCAATCATTCTAATTAGTACTGTATTTGTGTCTGGTTTTCAATCAAAGGGAGATGTAGAGCCAAATACAGTTTACGAAGTTTATTTGGATGATGAGGTAATTGGAAGAGTAAAGTCAAAAGAAGCATTAGAAGATTATATTGATCAAAAGGGAGAGGCGTATAAGAAAAAGTTAAATGCCGATAAAGTATATGCACCAAATGGTCTCGAAATTAAGAAAGTAATCACATACGATAAAGAAGTAGATCAAGTTGCGGATATTTATCAAAAAATTTCTGAAAAAAAACCATTTACGATTAAAGGGTATCGTTTAACGATCCAAGATGGTGATGATAAAATAAGAATCTATATTGATAAAAAATCAGTCGCAAAGGAAGCGTTAGAAAATACTGTAAAGACATTTATTGGAACAGAGGCATATCAAGCCTATATGGATGATACACAAAGTCAAATTACAACAACTGGAAGTTATATTGATAATATTTATATTAATAACAATATGACAATGAGTGAAAGTAATATTCCTGTAACAGAGAAAATATATACTGATTCTACAGAATTATCACAATTTCTATTATTTGGAGAAAATAATAACAAAAAAAATTATACGGTCCAAGTAGGAGATACAATTAGCCAAGTTGCATTTAACAATCAGATTAGTGTGAATGAGTTTTTGATTTCTAATCCTGAATTTACGAGTGAAAAAAGTTTATTATTTCCTGGACAAACAGTGGTTATTGGGATGACAGATCCACAGATACAAGTTGTTTCTGTAGTGACTCAAACATCTGATGTTGTAAATAGTTATTCTACAGAAGAACGATATGATTCAAGTAAATTAGTTGGAGAAGATGAAGTCATTCAAGAAGGAGAAGATGGACTAGACCGTGTTACACAAGAATTAACTTCAATTAATGGTGATGTTGTATCTACGGAAATTCAATCTCGTGAAGAGTTAAAACCAGCTATTAAGAAGATTGTTGTAAAAGGAGATAAGGTAATTCCTTCTGTTGGATATGGTGCATGGTATTGGCCAGTTCCAAGTCATTATGTAATTAGTCCGATGGGATATCGTATTGATCCAATTAGTGGTACACGTTCTTTGCATACAGGAGCAGATATTTCAGAACGTTGTGGTCAACCAATTTGGGCTGCAAATAATGGCGTTGTCACAGAAGCTGCTTATCGTCCGGATTTAGGAAATGGAAACTATGTTACAATCAACCATAATAATGGCTATTATACACTATATGCCCATATGTCTAGCTATATTGTAAAGGTAGGTCAAGTAGTAGAAAAAGGACAATTAATTGGATATGTTGGAAGAACCGGAAGAGCAACAGGATGTCATCTACATTTTGAAGCATGGGTAAACGGAGCACCACGACGTGGTACTGCTTACAATGCATTATTGTTATACTAATGAAAGTAAGTGTTTTAGCAAGCGGTAGTAAGGGAAATTCTACTTATATTGAAACGGATCATCATAAGTATTTAGTTGATCTTGGAACAACTTCTACTTATGTAGAAAAAAAATTAAAAGAATTAAAAATTGATCCAAAAGAAATTGATGGGATTTTCCTTACCCATACACACGTAGACCATATTAGTGGTTTACGTGTCTTTATAAAAAGATATCATCCTGAATTATATGTAAGTCAAATTATGTATGATGAATTAATAAAAACATATCCTGATTTTTCTTATACAATTATTGATAAATATTTAGAAGTTGATACATTTCATGTTACTGTTTTTAAGACAAGTCACGATGTAGATGATTCCAATGGTTATTTATTTGAAGAAGCTGATTCATCAATTGTTTATATAACAGATACTGGATATTTAAATCAAAAGTATTTTTCAATGTTAAAAAATCGTAGCATTTATATTATGGAAAGTAATCATGATATCAATCTTTTGATGAATGGTTCATATCCATACCATTTAAAACAACGTATACTGGGGGATAGAGGGCATTTATCTAATATAGATAGTAGCTATTATCTATCCAAATTAATTGGGAAAAATACAGAAAAAATTATACTGATTCATTTAAGCGAAGAAAATAATGATGAGAAGATTGCTTATGATACATGTGTCGAAAAGATACCATATCCAGTTCCAGTAATTGTTTCTAGGCAAAAAGAACAAACGGAGTTGATTGAAGTATGATAAAAATTATCTGTGTGGGAAAAGTAAAAGAATCTTTTTATCGTGAGGCAATTCAAGAATATCAAAAACGTTTATCCAAATATACGAAGTTAGAAATCATTGAAGTACCGGATAGTACGACCAATCGACCTGAGGAAAACCGCCAAAAAGAAAGAGAATTGATTCAAAAATATATTGGTGCAAGAGATTATATTGTTACTTTAGAAATAGAAGGAAAGCAGATGTCTAGTGAAACATTCTCTCAAAAAATTGAATCCATTTATCAAACAAATTCTACAATTACATTTATTATTGGTGGTTCAGATGGAATTGCAGACCAATTAAAACAAAAAAGTCATTTTGCCTTATCTTTTAGTAAAATGACATTTCCTCATCAATTATTCCGTGTTATTTTATTAGAACAAATTTATCGTGCATATAAAATACAAAATCACGAAACTTATCATAAATAATTGTATAAAATAGAAAAAGTCGCTCATTATGACAATGTAAGGGAGCGATTTTTTATGAAAAAATATATCATAATTGGTTTAATTTCTATTTTATTTTTTCAAACATTTAGTACAAAATCAACAAATTTACTAATTCCGGAAGAAGCGATTCGTTTACGTGTTTTAGCAAATTCTAATAGTACGGAAGATCAATATATAAAAATGAAAGTAAGCGAGGCAGTACAAAAAGATTTATATACATTGCTAAAAGATACAAAAGGAATTGAATCTGCACGAACAAAAATTGGACAAAATTTACCTAATTTACGAACAAAAGTTGCAGATACGTTAAAGCAACAGAATAGTAATTTAACGTTTCAATTGGATTATGGTCTTCATTATTTTCCACAAAAAACATATAAAGGAGTTACTTATCAAGAGGGAAATTATGAATCTTTACTAGTAACATTAGGAAAAGGCGAAGGAGATAATTGGTGGTGTGTTTTATTTCCACCACTTTGCATTATGGAAGCCGAAGAAACTGAAGCAAAAGAGGAAACAGAATACAAGTTTTTTATTCAAGAATTAATCGAAAAATATTTATAAATACAATGCATAGAATAATTTAGGTGATTCTATGCATAT
>ERZ1643251.3817-NODE-3817-length-13572-cov-9.375379_pt1 | contig 13572 bp, 12 predicted proteins | sample MGYA00579261_ERZ1643251 | MGnify/ENA primary metagenome ERZ1643251 (study PRJEB29033, sample SAMEA4952267) | chicken gut metagenome | biome: Broiler Chicken; feature: Gastrointestinal Tract; material: Caecum | place: Ireland | collected 2018 | study: Broiler... | reverse complement strand
GGGTATTACCCGTGTGCTGACCAGTGGCCAGGAGCCCGACGTCTCCATGGGTACCGATACCGTCCGGGAAATGATTGCATATGCCAAGGGCCGCATTCAGATTTTGCCCGGCGCTGGCATTACGGCCCGCAACATGGACCGTATCATTGCTGAGACCGGCTGTGATCAGATCCATCTGGCTGCCCATCGCCCCTGCTCGGATACGTCGGTCTGCAATAACCGGGCCATTTACTACGGCGGCGCTCTGTATCCGCCGGAGGACCGCTTCAATGTCATCGACAGTGATTACATCGGTGGGATGGTCAGCCGTCTGGGCTGATGCTCCCGCCCCGTTTCAGAGACATACGATACAAGCTGCCCAGCTCCGCGTTCGGAGCTGGGCAGCTTTGCGTTTTGTATGGGGACAATACGTACTTCTAAACGCTTTGCAACCCACCTATTGACAATGGTTCTTGCATAGCATATTATATAGATGCTCTATATATAAAGGAGGTCAATGTATGTCCATAGACAAAAGCCTGTTGGCCGGCAGCACCACCACGCTGATTCTCAAGCTGCTGGAGGAACGGGATATGTACGGCTATGAGATGATTGAAACGCTGGCGCTGCGTTCCGACCACACCTTTGATTTCAAAGCCGGGACGCTCTATCCCATTCTGCACACCCTGGAAAAGCAGGGATTGGTGTCCTCCTACGAACAGCGGGCACCGCAGGAGCGCATTCGCAAGTATTACCATCTGACAGAATCCGGCCGGGAACGGCTTCAGGAAAAGCAGTTGGAATGGATGCACTTTGTAGCTGCCGTGGAGAAGATTTTGAAAGGGGGCAGCGTCCATGCCTTCCAATGAGCACTTTACCGAATATTGCCGGCAGGTATCGCAGCAAATCCGCTGGAAACGGGTGCGGCGCGTCGTAGCGCAAGAGTTGGAGCAGCACCTCTGTGACCAGCAGGACGCCTATGTGGAACAGGGCCACGATGCGGACGAGGCCGCCCGGATGGCGGTGGCCCAGATGGGTGACGCCCAAATGGTAGGGCAAGCCCTGAATCAGACCCATCGCCCGCAAACGCCCTGGCTGCCCATGTTTGTCATTTTGGTACTTCTGGCCGTTGGGCTGGTGCTGCAATCTGTGCTGTCACCGGACGCCATATGGGCACTCCCCTATGGTATCGCTGCCGCCGCGTTTTTCCTCGGTTATTTTATGGACACTTCCCTGCTGGGCCGTCATGCCGGTAAGGTCTATGGCCTGGTGCTGGCACTCTCTCTGCTGGCCTTATTCCGCATCCGCGTTTCCTTGCATGCCGTCATGTTGGGGCATAGCTTTGCGGTTTTGTCGCTGCCTCCTTTCAACATCATGCTGGGCAATCTGGCGCTGATTTTCCCCATGGCCTACGGATTGTTTGTATACAAAATGCGGAACCGGGGTATGTCGGGTATCGTCTACTGTGGACTGGCCTATCTGCCCTTTGCGGGCATTCTGCTCTGTATTCCCACCATCATTGGGTTTCTGCTCTATACCATCGCCAGTCTGGTACTGCTGTGCACAGCCCTCTGGCAGGGCTGGTTCCAGGTGCGCCGGGGGCGCGGCTTGGCCCTGGTGCTGATTGCTGCGTTGGTGTGTCTCGGGGTATTTTTTGCCGCGCTGTTCTCCATGGAAAGCCTGCGGTTCCGCATCTTTTTGAACACCGGTTTGGATATGGAGAGCTTTGGCTATCTCCAGGATGACGTGCGAAAGCTCATCGCCCAGGCCGCATTTTGGGGACAAGGCGGCGGAGACCTTTCCACCATCCCCAATCTGGAAACGGATTACGCCCTGCTCTACAGCATCCACCGCTTTGGTCTGGGGCCGTTCCTCGCGCTGATGCTGTTGTCTGTGGGACTGTGCATCTTCTGTGTACGCCGCGGTTTGCGTCAGCAGAGCATGCTCGGAAAGCTGTTGGTTCTGGCGGTCAGCACCACATTTGTTTTACAAGTGCTGTCCTACAGCGTTACCAACCTGGGGTATGGATTGTTTGGCGTCATTTCCTTCCCGTTTGTTTCCTACGGCGGCACAGCTTTGGTGTTCAACGCCCTGCTTATGGGCTGTATGCTGTCGGTCTTTCGTATGGGGCCATGGGTCCGGGACTCGGTCGCCGCTGCACAAAAAGTTTGAACAATCATCTGTTACATACATAAACACGCCCAACTCCCCGGGGAGTTGGGCGTGTTGTATTGTGCATAGTCCGGCGCTCAGGCGCGAAATCCCAGGCCGTTTTTGATGGCTTCCATGACCGCATTATCGAACTGATAGTTCAGACCGCGCAGCGCAATGGCGCTTCCCTTTTTGGGATAGAGCCACAATGCGCCGGAATCTTTGATGGCATCCCGAAGCGTCATGGTATCCTCGGCCTCCATAAAGACCACATCTTTCAGCTGCGAATAGGGCAGCCGTTTGGCGCCAAGCACCACGCCTTTTTCATAAAAGCAGGCCGCACCGTCGCCGAGCCGTTTGGGAATCTGGACAACCAGCCGGCCAAATTCGCTGTCGGGTTCGCCCTGGGCATACGGTTCGGACCACTCCAGCACGCTTTCGCCGCCATGCCGTCTCCGCTGCTCCTCAGCCGCTTTCTGTTTTTCGGCGCGTCCCGCGTAAAAGGCTTTGAGATACCACACGCAAAACACAATCAGGCCCACAAACACCAGCAAGAAGAAAATCACAGGCAGGTTTAAAAGAATTGTATCCAGCATAGTCAGTTCCTTTCTTTTCTCTAAATTGAACGGCGGATTGCCGTTGGTTCACACTGGCGGATTCTCCCGCCGGTCAGGCGGCATCCGCGCCGAAGACCTTGCGGTTTAGAGCGTCGCCCTTTCGGGAATAGAAGAAAAACGTCACAGAGCTGAGGAACCACGTCAGCGGGTACACCCAGTACACCGTCAAAATGCTGCCGGTCAGCGGCACGGCAATGGACAGGAACGTTACCCGGATGGCGCACCAGCAGATCATCAGCACCACCATGGGCACCATGGCCTTGCCTGCGCCGCGCAGCACGGCGGCAGACGCATGGGAATAGGCCAGCAGGCAATAGAACAGCGCCGCCGTCCGGGATTTGTCGGTACCAAAGGCGATAACCTCCGGCGTACTGTCAAAGGCGGCGATCAGCTGGGGCGCCAGCACAAAGATGACCACACCGATAAGCTCAGCCAGGAGCATCGACGTCAGGATGCCGAAGCGGGCGCCCTTTCTCGCCCTCTCAAACTCTTTCGCGCCCAAATTCTGGCCGATAAAGGTGGTCAGCGCCATGGCAAAGCTGGTAATGGGCAGGAACGCAAACCCTTCCACCTTGGTATAGGCGCCGTAACCGGCCATTGCCATTTCACCGAAGGCGTTGACATTGGACTGGACGATGACATTGGCAAAGTTGATGATGGAGTTCTGGACACCGGAGGGTACGCCGAGACGCAGCACTTGGCCCAGCATGCCCGTATGGAATCGGACCTCCCGCCACCGCAGGCCATAGGCTTCCCGGGAACGGGCCAGCTGGAGCAGGCACAGGACCGCACTGACAATCTGGGAGATCACCGTGGCCGCCGCCGCGCCGCCTACGCCGCAGCCCAGTCCGGCGATGAACACCAGGTCCAGCACCAGGTTGACCAGGGAGGAAACGATCAGATAGTACAGGGGGTGGCGGCTGTCGCCCACCGCCTGTAAAATGCCCACACAGATATTATAGAGGACGTTGCCCAGGGAGCCCAGGAAATAGATCCGCAGATACACCACTGACTGCTCCATTACTGCCTGGGGCGTGTCCATCCACTGGAGAATCTGCGGCGACAGCACCATGCCCACCACAGTCATCACCGCACCGGCCACCAGGCCAAAGGCCACGGTGGTATGGACAGCGCAGCGCAGATTTTTTTCATCCCGTGCGCCGAAGAATCCGGCCACCACCACGCCCGCGCCGGCGGATACACCCATCAGAAAGCCGATGAGCATATTGATGAGACTGCCGGAGGAGCTGACCGCCGCCAGAGCATTGAGCCCCAGATAATTGCCGACGATCAGGGAGTCCACGGTGTTGTACATCTGCTGAAAAAAATTGCCCAGCAGGATGGGCAGTGCAAAAAAGGCGATCCGTTTCCAGATGGAACCGGTGGTCATAGGTTCCATGGTTTTGACCACGACGCCCCCTCCTCTCTCCGGCGGATTGCAGACCGCCGGTTCTTCTTGTGGGTATATACTACACCAATATGGTCCCACTTGCAACCGTTGCTGTCAAAACCCTATGCAGCCAGGATATTGTTTTGTCGAAAAAAGTACGATATGCTTGGGAAAACCGAGAAAAGAATGGAGGAAATCACAATGAAAAAACAAATCGCCTTGCTGCTGGCCCTGATGACAGCCCTGTCTCTGACAGCCTGCGGCTCCAAGACCAACGACACGGAGACAGCCAAGGACCCGGCGGAGGAGACCACCACCCAGACGCCGGAAACCCCCGAGGAGCCGGAGGAACCAGAAGTGCCCGAAGAACCTGAGGAGCCGGAAACGCCCGCCTTTACGCAAGTGAATATCGGTGACACCGTAGCGTTGAACGGTGTGGATCTGGAGCTGACCACAACGCAGTTCCTTTCCGGCGATAAGCTGGGAGACGGCATTTCTGTCTCAACCCACAGTGACAGCAACCAGTATTTCTGGCTGGAGGGTACCATCGTCAATGTCGGCACCGAAACCCTGAATACGCTAGGATTGGAATCCGCAGTCTCCATCGTGTTCGATGACACCTATACGTATACCGGCGAACTGCTGGTCCGCAATATGGACGGACTTGGTCCTTTTGCCGAAAGTCCCGTCTATCTTTGGGCTGACGTACCGCCGGCAATGTTGGAGAAATACCAAACCGTCAAGGTCCAGCTGGGCTACAATGACGGCTTTGGTGATTACGACTGGACGGCCAACTCTGAGCGGGTGGTCACCGGCTATACCAATCGTTATGAATTCGTCCAGAGCGGCGCTGCCCCCTCCGCCAATGGCGCCGGTGACGCAGCCGCCGCAGATGCTACCGCTGCCGCAGACGGTACCGCCGAGCCTGCCGCCCAGCCCATCGCCATTGGTGATCTGATTACCACCAATAATTATGAATTCACCCTGAAAAAGGTAGAGCTGTCCTACGAGGTGCTGCCTCCCAACACCAGCAGCGTCTATACCAGTTACCCCGCCGAGAGCGGCAAGGTCTTTGTCCACGTGGAAGCCGACGTGAAGAACACCATGCAGCGGGATCTGCGCCTTGACGAGCTGTTCACCGCCTCGGTCCTCTATGACGGCCAGTATCCCTACGACGGCTTTACCATCGTCAACGACGGTGACAACAGCTTTGACTGGGTGGGCAGCTATACGGCGGCTACGCCCCTGGAAACCTGCATTGCCCATGCTCTTGTCGAATGCCCCGTCGAGGTGGACACCTCCGGCAAATCCATTCTGGTGACGCTGGATTTGGGCGGCACCCAGTACGAATACTCTCTGCGGTAAACACTTTCCTCGTTCATAAACAGACGGTGCGCTGCCAACACAGCGCACCGTTTTATCATAGCTTACAGGGGTTTGCCCGCCAGAACTTCCATATAGTCCCGGTAGTTGTCCTCCAACAGCTTGGGCGTGTCCAGCTCATAGGGACAGTGGGCCGCGCATTGTCCGCAGTGGGTGCAGTCCTCCACCTTCTTCATCAACGCCTGGCCTTTCTCATTGAGGTGTCCGGCGCTGGGCGACCGGCGCAGCAGCAGGGACATGCGGGCGGCGGTGGCAATGTCGATTTCTGCCGGACAGGTGGGCATACAGTAGCCGCAGCCGCGGCAAAAGCTGCCCGCCAATTCTTTCCGGTCCCGCTGGATGACCGCTTCCAGTTCCGGCGTCATCTCCGGCGGGTTGTGGATATAGCCCAGGAACTCGTCCAGCTCCGTCTCCCGCTGGATGCCCCAGATGGGCAGAGTGTCGTACTGGGCCTGGAAGGCATAAGCGGCGGCGCTGTTGGTAATCAGACCGCCGGACAACGCCTTCATGGAGAGAAAGCCCATGTTCTTTTCCCGGCACAGGGTCACCAGCTCCAACTCCTGCTGGCCCGTCAGATAGCTGAAGGGGAATTGCAGCGTCTCATACAATCCCGATTCGATGGCCTCCCGTGCCACAGGCAGCCGGTGGTTGGTGATGCCGATATGGCGGATTTTACCCTGCTGCTTGGCCTCCAGCATGGCATCATACAGGCCCGATTTATCGCCGGGACGGGGGCAAAATGCCGGGTTGTGGAACTGATAGAGGTCCACATAGTCGGTCTTCAGATTGGTAAGGCTGGTGTGCAGGTCTTTCCAAAAATCCTCTGCCGTTTCCGCCGCCGTCTTGGTGGCAATATACAGCTGGTGGCGCACGTCGCTCAGACCCAGCCCGATTTTTTCCTCACTGTCGGAGTAGACTCGGGCCGTGTCGAAAAAGCCGATGCCGCCGTCAAAGGCCCGCCGTAGCAGTTTCGCCGCGTCCTGATGGCTGATGCGCTGGATGGGCAGCGCGCCAAAGCCGTTTTTATTGACGGTAATCCCTGTTTTTCCCAATGTAATCTGTGCCATGATACACCCTCCTGTTGCCGGAGCCGCGCCCCGGTGGTTTTCTCTCAGTATACCGGATTTTTCCGGTTGGGGCAAGGGCTGCGGCGTTTACCGTTCCCGGTCGTTTCGGGGCAGGTACAGGAAAAAGGCGCTGCCGACGCCGGGGGTGCTGTCCACCTTCACATAGCCTCCCTGCCCCTGGGCAATCTGCCGCGTCAGATAAAGCCCTACGCCCACGCCCTCAGTTTGCCACGCGCCGGGACACCGGTAAAAGCGTCCGAAAATTTTGGACTGTTCCGCCTCAGGAATACCCGGCCCCGTATCCCGCACACAGATGGCGGAAAACAGCTCATAACTGCGCACCGATACAGTCACCGTACCGCCGGGAGGCGTGTATTTCACCGCGTTGTCCAGCAGATTGCAGACGGCTTCCTCGGTCCACTTGGCGTCAAAGACGGCGTCCCCCACCGTCTCCGCCACCGTCAGCATGACCCCCTTCTCTCCTGCCCTGGGGCCGTACTGGGCCGCAGCCCGTTCCACCATGGGGGCCAGGTCCCCTGCCACGGGATGCAGCGTCAGAATGCCCGTCTCCAGCCGGGACGACTTGACCAACGCCTGAATCAGCGTTTCCAGCTTTTCCGATTGGGCGTCAATGGCCGCCGCACAGTCCCGGCCCTGGGGCGAAAGGGGCTGCTCGGCCAGCAGTTGGGCATAGAGCCGCAGATTTGCCACCGGCGTTTTCGTCTGGTGGGAGATGTCGGAAATCAAGGCGGCAATCTGCTCCTTCTGCTGTCGCAGGTTCCGGGCTGATAAGGCACTGGCCGCCAGATAACGGGCCATCCGGGTTTCCAGCGCCGACAGCCGCGTTTCGTCAAAGTCCGATTCCGTAAAATCGCCGTCCATGGCCTGCGTCACCATCCGGTCCAGCCGGGCCATGATACGGGCTGTCCGGTATCGGTCCACCGCCACAACCGCCGCCGCCAGCAGCAGGGCGGCGGCCACTATCAGGCCGGTCATGGGGCCACCGCCCAGGTGTAGCCGATGCCGTAGACGGTACGGATGTAGTCGGGCCGGGCCGGGTCGGCTTCCAGCTTGGCCCGCAGCCGTTTTACCGTGACGGACAGGGCGTTCTCCTCCACAAACTCCGCCCCGTCGCTCCATACCCGCTCCACCAGAACGGTACGGCTGACGGCGTGGCCCCGGTTTTCCACCAGGACCCGCAGGAGTTTCTGTTCCGTTCGGGACAGCTCAATGGGTACGCCGTCCCGGCGGAACTCCATGCGGTCAAAGGCAAAGATAAAAGGCCCCAACGTCACCACAGCGGCAGGAGCGGAACCGCCCCGCCGCAGCTGGGCATTGACCCTGGCTCGCAGCACCGCCAGAGAAAAGGGCTTTGTAATATAGTCATCGGCTCCGGCTTCCAAACCTGTAACCTCATCCAATTCCAAATCGTTGGCCGTCAGCAAAATCACCGGCGTTCCGTCGCCGCCGCTTCGCAGCTGCCGCAGCAGCGTCAAGCCGCTGCCGTCGGGCAGATTGACGTCCAGAATCAGCAGGTCAAACCGGTTGGCCGCCAACCGCTCCCCGGCCTCGGCCAAAGTCGCGGCCCGTTCCACCGCCCGCTCCGGCCCGGCCAGGGCCATGGCGACGCCCCGCCCCAAGGCGTCGTCATCCTCCAAAAGCAATATCCGCTCCATGGGGTCCTCCTTGTCTCGCTGTTGGTCCGATTATACCACCCACAGCAGTAAAAGCATAGGCCCCGCCCCTTGCCAAACATATCCGGTTGGGCTACAATCATAGTATCCAAACAGACCCACTTGGCGGCATTGGCGAAGGAGGCGGACTATGATTGATTTTTCCAAAATGGACCAATACCGGGAAAATAACCGGATTGAAGCCAAAAAGGCCCTGGGCGGTCTTCCTCACAGCATTTGGGAGACGTATTCGGCCTTTGCCAATACGCTGGGCGGCATACTGCTGCTGGGGGTGGAGGAGCATCCGGACCACTCCCTGCATACGGTGGACCTGCCGGACCCGGCCCGGTTGATTCGGGAGTTCTGGGACATCGTCAACGACCCCAAAAAGGTCAGCGCCAACATTCTCACCGACCAGCAGGTTCAGACGGTCACCGTGGGCGGCGACCATATCATTGCCATTACGGTACCCCGTGCTCTGCGCCAGGACCGGCCGGTGTACATCGGCGGCGATCCCATGTCCGGCTCCTACCGCCGCAGCGGCGAAGGCGACTACCGCTGTACACGGGATGAGGTCTGGAGTATGCTCCGGGACGCCGCTGTGCAGACCCAGGATATGGACATACTGGACCGCGTGGATATGGACGCTCTGGACCTGGACAGCATTCACCGGTACCGGACCCACTTACAGCGGCGGCGCACCGGCTGGGAAACCCTGCCGGACCGGGAGTTTTTAGAGCAGCTGGGAGCGGCCGGCCGGGACACAAACGGTGTGCTTCATCCCACGGCGGCGGGTCTTTTGATGTTCGGTACGGAACCCGCCATTGTCCGGCAATTTCCCAACTACGCCCTGGAATACCGTGCCCAGGCCGCCGAACCGGAGGGTCCTCCGGACCGGATTGTGTCCGATTCCGGGGACTGGAGCGGCAATCTGTACGACTTTTACCGACTGGTACAGGAACGGCTCTATGGGGCTTCGTCGGTACACGCGGTACGGGACGCCTTGCGGGAAGCCCTGGTCAACTGTCTGCTGAACGCCGACTATCACGGGAAACAAGGCGTGGTCATTGCCCAGCGTGGGGAGCGCATTGTGTTTTCCAACCCCGGCGCGTTCCGTATTGCCGTGGAGCGGGCCAGAAGCGGCGGCGTGTCCGACCCCAGAAACGCAGCCCTCACCCGGATGTTCCATCTGGTGGACCTGGGAGAGCGGACTGGCAGCGGCATTCCCCGCATCTATGCGGTCTGGCAGCAGCAAGGGTGGGAGCAGCCGAGAATTGAAGAGCGGTTTTCCCCGGACCGGACCATTTTACAGCTGGTCCTGGACAATGCCCAGCGGGAGCAGCCCGCCACTCTGATGGGCGGCCGCCCGGCGGCCATGGGCCCCATCCGGAAGCAAATGATTATTGAGTATTTGACGGAACACATCCACGCTTCGGCAGACGAACTGGCCGACAAGTTGCAGCTGGAACCGGACCGGGCGCTGGCGTTTCTGGACGAACTGATGGCCGAGGAAATTGTCATTGCCCACGGCGACGGGCTGGACCGGATCTACCAATTAAAGGCATAATGATGGAACAACAGCGGTGTTTCACAAACTCAGACCGGAAACGACGTGTTTTCCCAATCTGGGTGCAATCGTTCCCCATGGGATATCCGTGCAGGAAGCCGCCCGATTTTGCGTTCTGTTTACCAGGTCACAACTTCCTCACAGAACCGCATCAGCATGGCCGCCGCATGGGCGCGGGTGGCGTCACCCTGGGGGTTCAGGTTTGCGCCGGAGCCATTGATGATGCCAGCGCCACAGGCCCACTGCACGGCGGGGATAGCGTACTCGGCCACATCGAAAGCGTCGGCGTAAGAGAGAATATTGGTGTTTTCGCCCACACTCACGTCATAGCCCTGCTTCTGGGCGAACCGGTACAGCATGACAGCGAACTGCTCCCGTGTAATGGGGTCATTGGTACCAAATGCGCCGTTGCCGTAACCGCCCACGATGCCCTCGCTGGCAGCCCAGCGAATGGCTTCGGAATACCACTGGCCCTGAGTAACGTCGGAGAAGTCCATGGCGTAGTTGACCACGGGACTGCCCGCCATGCGCCACAAAATGGTGGCAATCATGGAGCGGCTGGTGGTGCTGCCGGGGCTGAACCGGTCCGTATCCGTACCGTTCATCAAATCATGTTCATAGACATACCGGACCGCGTCGGCGTACCAGGCAGTTTCCGCCACATCCGTAAAGGGCAGGGGTTCCGGCATGGCTTCGATTTTTGTAAAGACAGCTCTTACGGTAACTGCACCGGCAGGCATGACAAAGGTATACTGGCCGCTGCCCTTTTCGGTAAGCTTGAGTTCATTGCCCTTGCTGTCGGTGACGGTGAGCGTATCCAGCTGGTAGCCCTCGTCGGGGGTGACCGTGATGGTGACGGTGGCGCCGGAAACCGCCGTGCTGTGGCTGAGCGTTACCGTACCGTGGGCAGGCCGGGACACGGTAATGCCATAGTTGCCGCTGCCGGAGCTACCACCGGAACCGCCGCCGCTCTGCCGCGTTACGGTAAAGCGGAGTTCCACATCCGCCCGGACGGCATAGCCGTCGGACTGGCCGTAAACCGTGAGGGTTTCGTTGTAGGTCCCAGCAGTCAGGCCCGTGTTGGGCCGGACGGTAACAGTGGCCGTATCCGCCGGGGCCAGAGTGGTTTTTGACAGTGTGCCAAGGGTATAGTTCGCCGCCGTAGGCTGGGTCAGGGTCACCGGCTGGTTGCCCGCGTTGGTGATGGTCACGGTCTTTATCGCTGGGGCTTCCGTATAGCCCTCGGTCACGGTTCCAAAGTCCAAACGCTGGGGAGCGGCAGAAATATCATAGACCGGCGCAACATATTCGGGTATGGTGATTTTCACCGGTTGGCTGACATTCCCCTCCGCGTCCTTTGCCACGATGTAAAGTTCCTTTGCGCCTGCACCCGTAAGGCTGTTAAGGAAAATGGTCTGCTGGGTGGTATCGCAGGGAGTACCGGTACCGGTGGTGTCGATGGTCGGCTCACCCGCGCCGCTTTCCACGACTTCATAGTAATAGGTGCCCGCCTCGTCGCTGGTAAACGTTACCGTGGCGTTGGTTTCGCTGGTGCGGGTCGCGCCGCCAGTGGTTAGGGTCGGGGCGGTGGTGTCAACGGCGAGAGAAATCTCTGCAAAGGCGCTGGCGTAATCGGTCAGCTTATGCAGATTGAGCGGAAACGGCTCCAGAAGCTGCGGGAAAAGAAAATTGCCCTGGGACATAAACCGGATGACCGCGAAGAGGAGCAGCGTACCGGCAGTATGACCATGGGCGGATGGTAAACGTATGTATGTGGCAAAGGGCCTCCCACACCGTGCGGAAGGCCCTATCCTCTCTTATCAATCACCGATTCCTCCCACATAGAATTCAGCCATGTCGTCCAGGCGAAGGCAGGCCAGACGGCGGCGGTCGACTCTCATATGGCCGCAGCCGCAGTCAATGTCAACAATCCCTCTTCCGTGCCAAATGGAGAAATCCCCGTTCCTCTGTTTGGTGAGGATCACTGTGGGCGTATGGCCGACAATGCAGACGGTATCCGGGTAGGGGCTGACGCTGTCCGGCTCCACCCGTCCCCAGATGCGGGTATCGTGGTCGTTGCCGGGGCATCCATGCACCAGGTAGAATTTCTGCCCACCCACCGTACATTCCAGATGATCCGGCAAGCCGGAGAGATATTGCAGAATGCGGTTCCGCTCCGGCGGTGTGCGATGGTAGAGCAGTTCCCGATAGGTTGGTGCTCCCCCATTCTGCCGCCACAGTTCCCGGGCACCCAATTTATTGCGGGGCCCCAAAGTGCTCAAACACATCTGCTCATGATTCCCCAGAAGCATCGTCATGTTGGGAGAGGCCATAATTTGCAGGAGCAGCTCTACACCGTCGGGTCCCCGGTCAATCACATCCCCCAGAATGTATAAATGATCCGATTCGAAAAAATGAATTTGTTCCAACATCTGCAAAAAGAACTCCCGCTCTCCGTGCAAATCCGCCATGCAGTAGACCATCCGGCATACCTCCGCTTCCAATATGGTACCCGCATCTTACCATATTCTCCGGCCGGATACAACAGGATACACTGTGAGATCTTGCGCCGCAATAGACAAAGAAGTGAGAAAAGGCTTTTTGCACAATTTTTAATCGTTTTGTGCCGTTTCTGCTCCGTTCCACTTGCTTTCCGTCACTCTCTAAAGCCACTGTTTCCATGTACTCCACGCCGCACTGTGGCTGAAAATGTGGTCAAAAACGCTCCCTGCCCTTTGCCGGAAACGGTTTCCCGGTTTGGGCAGGGAGCATTTTTCATACCTCTGACTGTCTGCATGGTAACTCTGAGGGCGGGATTCAGCAAGTCTTTTCTGCGCTGTCCACACCTCAGGAATTGCGGAGCTGTAAACAATGAGAGTGCTTACCTATCACTATGTTCCAAAAGTGTCCCTCAAATCTCTTACAACGAGCTGTTCTCATACACAGAGGATGCAATCTTTCAGTTCCATGTCATTGAGAGCAAGCACCGTGCTTTTCTGACCCAGGGGCAGTTCGTCCCCGTCCACTGTGAAGGTCGCGCCGCCGGCCTCCTCCAGGATGATCCGCGCAGCGTTGTGATCCCATGGAGAGGATCGCATGGTTACAAACAGATCTGCCCGGCCTGCGGCCACTTCACACAATTCCAAGGCCACGGAACCCAGACAGCGGACGCCCCGAACCTTCCGGGAGAGCCGGATCATCCGCTCCTGGTAGGGATGGGGTTCCAAAAAGGTGTATTGCAGGCCCGGCGTTGTCAGCAACAATTCCGAAAGCTCCCGCCGGCCGGAGGTGTGGATCAGCGTCTGATTCTGCCATGCGCCGCCACCGTGCCTGGCCCAGTACAGCGTCTTGCGTTCTACATCCAGCACCAGGCCGAACAGCGGTAAGCTTCCCTCCCAGCACCCCACGGAGATGGCGTAGTTCTGATGCTGATTGATGAAATTTGTGGTCCCGTCGATGGGATCGATATACCAGGTCACAGCCCCGGCACGGCATTCCTCTGGCGGATACTCTTCCCCAACAATGGAATCCTGTGGAAAGGTTTCAAGGATCGCGCTGCGGAGCATCCGTTCTACACGCCGGTCCCAATGAGTAACCAGGTCTTGGTGCCCCATCTTCTGGCAGATCTCTGACTCTTCCAGACGGCACTGCCGCAGAAGATCTCCGGCATTTTGAACAACATCCACAGCAACATTGAATCTGTCCATCCTCCACCTTCTTTCCTCTGTTTGATTTATAAAACCAC
>ERZ1643251.3815-NODE-3815-length-13579-cov-5.220645_pt1 | contig 13579 bp, 11 predicted proteins | sample MGYA00579261_ERZ1643251 | MGnify/ENA primary metagenome ERZ1643251 (study PRJEB29033, sample SAMEA4952267) | chicken gut metagenome | biome: Broiler Chicken; feature: Gastrointestinal Tract; material: Caecum | place: Ireland | collected 2018 | study: Broiler... | reverse complement strand
GCAAGCCGACGAACTCCGAGTTCATCGCCATGATCGCGGACAAGCTGCGCATGGGCGTGATTATGTGAGCCGTGAGATGGGATTGATTGGCTCGGGAAAAAGCTGACGCAATATCGCAGTATGTGTTGCTTATCAGAGCCGACGCATTGATTTGGAGTTTTGAATCGAATATGAGATTCGATTTATGTATGGATACAAGAAGCCGCCGCACCGGATATGGTGCGGCGGTAAGTTATATTGTATATATGCAATTAAATTCGTATAAATAATGAATATATACAGCCTGATTATCTCTTTGACAAAACGTCGGCTTCGTATTTCTTGACGTCAGCGAGCCAAGCGTCGCGAACCGGTACGTTCTCGCTCTCGCAGTAGTAATCCCAAACCGCGGCGAACGGATAGGACTTGTACTCCTCGAGCAGCGCGAGACGCGATGTGTAGTCGCCGGCAAGCTCGAGCTCCTTCAGCTTCGCGGTCGGCTCAAGCAGCGCGTACATAAGCGCTTTCTGCATATTGCGTGTGCCGATTACCCACGCGGCGATGCGGTTGATCGAAGCGTCGAAGAAGTCGAGTCCGATGTGGACGCGCTTTTCGAAGCCGTCGCGGATAATTTCCTGCGCGATGTACTTCAGCTCGTCGTCGAAAATTACTACATGGTCGGAGTCCCAGCGAACCGGACGCGATACGTGCAGCATTACGTCGTCGAGGAAGAGCAGCGCGGACGAAATCTTGTCCGAAACGACCTCGGTCGGGTGGAAGTGTCCGGTGTCGAGCGTCAGCATGAGGTTGTGCTTGACCGCGTAGCCAAGGCACATTTCGAGCGAGCCTATCGTGCAGGACTCGGCGCCGATACCGAATACCTTGCTCTCGATTGCGTTCAGGTTGTACTTCTTGTCCTGACCGGCAAAGATTTTGTCGTACGAGTCAATCAGACGCTCGCGCCATGCGTAGCGGTCGATCGGAATGTCCTTGAAGCCGTCCGGAATCCAGTAGTTGGTGCAGGCGGTGTCACCGAGCTCACGACCGAAGTATTCGGCGATGATTCTCGACTTTATGCAGTGCTCTACCCAGAACGCGCGCACGTCGTCGTCAGCGCTCGACAGTGTGAAGCCGCTCGCGCTCATCGGGTGCGAGAAGCAGGTCGGGTTGAAGTCGAGTCCGATGCTGTTCTTCTTCGCCCATTCTACCCAAGAAGCGAAGTGCTTCGGCTCAATCTCGGTGCGGTCTACCTTCTCGCCGAGGTTGTCGAGGTAGATTGCGTGCAGGCTGATTTTCTTCTTGCCCGGGATCAGCGACGCGGCTTTCTCGAAGTCGGCGCGGAGCTGATCGATCGTAGTAGCTCTGCCCGGGTAGTTTCCGGTGGTCTGGATACCGCCGGTCAGGTCGCCGTCCGGATTTTCGAAGCCGCGGACGTCGTCGCCCTGCCAGCAGTGCATCGATACGGGTATCGTCTTGAGACGCTCAATGGCCTTGTCGGTGTCGACGCCGATGGACGCGTAAATTTCTTTTGCGAGTTCGTATGCTTTGGTAGTGTTCATATATGTATCTCCTGATTAAAATTAACTTTGCTTATTCGCCGATGAGCTTTTTGAAACGCGCGTAAGCGTCGTCCCACATATCCTTGTCGGCGAGCTTTGGCTCGTAATACTTGACCTCGAACGAACCTCGTATCATCTCGCGCGCTTCGTCAAGATCCTTCAGCTCGCCCATGGATATAGCCTGAACCGCGAGGTTGCCTATAGCGGTCGCCTCGACCGGTCCCGCGTATACCGGACGCGCGCAGGCGTCGGCGCAGAGCTGGCAGAGCGGTTCTTCCTTCGTGCCGCCGCCGACTATGTTGATGAACGGAATGCGCTTGCCCTTCATGTCGTCGATAGCCTCGACCGACCACTTGTAGCGCAGCGCGAGCGAATCGAAAATGGCGCGGACGATTTCACCTTCGTTCTCGGGGATATGCTGACCGGTCTTCTCGCAGTACTCGCATACAGCGCGCGGAAGGTTGCCCGGAACGCCGAACGCCGGATCGTCCGGATTGATTATGCACTGGCAGGGCTTCGACGCCATTGCCATGTTTGACAGCTCGTCGAATGTAAACGACTTGCCCTCGCGCTTCCACTGACGGCGCGATTCCTGCTCGATCCACAGACCCATGATGTTCTTGAGGAAGCGTATCGAGCCGCCGAAGCCGCCCTCGTTTGTGAAGTTGTAACTAAACGACTTGTCGGTGATTATAGGCGAATAGGTCTCGGTGCCCATCAGCGACCACGTGCCGGACGAGATGAAGATGAAGTCCTGTCCCTTGACCGCCGGAACGGCTACGACTGCCGACGCGGTGTCATGCGCGGCTACATTTACGACCTTTGCCGAGATGTCTCCGAGCTCCTCGGTGAGCGACGGTAAGAGTCCGCCGAGTATATTGCCCGGCTTAACGAGAGGCGCGAACAGACGCTCGGGGAGTCCGAACGCGTCGATGATCTCACGCGACCACTCGCCGGTCTTGGCGTCAAGCAGCGCGCCGGTCGAAGCTATCGTGTATTCGCTCTTCATCTCTCCGGTCAGGAAATAGTTTAGAAGATCGGGGATATTGAGCATCTTGTCGGCGATATCGATGAGCTCAGGATTGTCGCGCATTTCGGCGCAGAGCTGCCATACGGTGTTGAAGTCGCAGAACTGAATGCCGGTGATCTCATAGAGCCGCTTCTTCGGCATGAATTTTTCGGCGTAGTCCTGAATCCCGACCGTGCGGGTGTCGCGGTAGTGCGCCGGATTCTTGAGTAGCTTGCCGTGCTTGTCGAGCAGACCGTAGTCGACGCCCCAGGTGTCGATACCGATAGTCGCGATATCGCGATCGCTTGACAGCGCGCACTTGCTGAGCGACTGCTTGATTTCATAGAATATGCGCAGTATGTCCCAGCTGAACGTACCCGCGACAGTCAGCGGATCGCTCGGGAAACGGTGGTTTTCCTCAAGGGTCAGCTTGTCGCCGTCGTAGCTGCCGACGATTCCTCGTCCGCTCGAAGCACCGAGGTCAATAGCGAGCATTTTGAGTTTTGACATATTTGTTTCATTCACTTTCGTCGGTGTAAGCCGCCACGAAAGCGTCCTTTCTTGTAAGTGTTAAATTACGCTTTATATCACAAATGTCAATATATACGGCGAAAGTGCCGCTGCAACGGCAAAAAACACATATCGCATAACAATGTCAAGCCGAACATCGGCACTTCGGGTCATATCGGAATTACTTTCCGATAATATCCTTGAGAGCTTTTACCGCGACGCCAAAGGCTTCGGTATTTGAAGAGTATGTGTTTTCGGGCATTATAGTCTTGTCGCCGCTGGCTTCAAGCGACTCGAAGCCCTTGAATACCTTGAGGTGCGGCTCGACTGACAGGAATATCTTTCCGTCGCGCTTCTTGTCAAGGTCGGCGAGGATCTGCGGAACGCCGCCGATACCCTTGCCGGCGGGGCAGATGACCTTGTCCGCGGTCGCGTCCTTGATGTGCATATAGTAGATCTTGTCGCCGAGCAGATTGTATGCCGCCGGATAGGACTCGTGACTGTCCATTACGAAGTTAGCCGGATCGAATATCAGCTTGATTCTGCCGTCGAATTCCTTCTGTATATCCATGCAGCATTCAGCCGACTCGCCGTAAATGCCCTTTTCGTTCTCGTGGCAGAGGGTGACTCCCTCCGACTCGGCGTATTCGAGCATTCTGGCGAGCCGCTGCATTACCTCGGGGCGGCACTCCTCGCGAGTCATGCCCTCGGGGATATAGAAGCTGAAAATACGTATGTTCTCGGTGCCGAATATCTTCGCCGCCTTGACGCAGTTTGCGAGCTTCTTCATATGCGCGTCGAAGTCGTCGGTCACCTTGATCTTGCCGATCGGCGAGCCGATAGACGAAACGCCGATTCCAGCCGCGTCGAGCTTAGCCTTCGCGGCTTTCATCTCATCCTCGGTGAGATCTCCGATGTTCTTGCCGTCGACGCCGCGGATTTCCATATAGCCGACGCCGTTTTTCTTCAGTCCCTCGAGCTGCTCGTCGAAATTGGACGAATACTCGTCGGCGAACGCGCTCAATACAAATTCTGCCATTTTAGCTTGTACCTTTCGTATGTATTCGTAATATTGAATTGCCTGTATTCGTAATATTGAATTGCCGTCCGGAACGGCTGCGCCGCTCCGGACTTTAATTTTGCATTATATGGAACGGTCTTGACCGCTCCGGATTAGTGCCGCACTGTATACACAGCCGCAGCCTTTTCTATCCTTGCCGCCGCGATTATTTCTCGAAATACTCGCCGTAGCGCTCCATGATATTCTTGTAGCTTATAGCGAGGCTGTCGAACGGGTCAGCCGGAACGATGTCCTGCTCGACCATGTGATACTTGATTCCGCACTTGACGCAGGTGTCGATTATACGGTCGAAGTTCATGTTGCCCTCGCCGACCTCTGCCATGACCTGAGCGTCGTTGATGATGCGCATATCCTTTAAGTGAGTCGTGAAGATCTTGCTTGCGTACTTTTCGATCGCCGCAGCCGGGTCGGCGCCGCCCGCCTGTGCCCAGTAGGTGTCGAAGGTCAGCATTAAATCGGGCGAAGCGTTCATTATGTATTCGAGGTAGAGGTTGCCGCCGGGGATGCGCTCGAACTCGAACTTGTGGTTGTGATAAAGGAATTTCTTGCCCGCCTTCTTGATCTTCTCAATTGCCGGAGCGAAGTCGTCGGCGAAGCGTTTGAAGCTCTCGAGGGTGAAGGGCTTGTAGTTGAAGACACCGCCGATGCCGATACCGTCGCAGCCGAACAGAGTGTGCTCCTCGATGACCTTGTCGGTCTCCTTGAGAATGCGGTCGGCGCTGGTGTGGGTCAGGATGACCTTGAGTCCGGTGTCGTCAACCGCCTTTTTGATAGCTTCGGGGCTGACGGCGCCGATTCCCGAAACCTGGACGTATTTATAGCCGATAGCGGCGATCTTGTCCATGGTTCTCGCGAAATCTTCTTCATTCTTCATAAAGTCGCGCACGGTATAGAGCTGTGCGCCGAGTATCATCTTTTCCGACATAATCAATAGCTCCTTTACATTAATGTTTTATTGATACTTAAAAACATAAAAAATGCGGGTCGGTAATGTTCGTTACAACACTATTATAGCAGATATTTTTGAAGAAATAAAGCGTTATTTTCACAAAAAGTCGCTTTTAATCAAAAGATAACGTAATTGATTGAAAATTTATACTGTGTTCATCCGGAGTATACACATTGTATATATTTGCGCCAACCGAATAGGGTGGCGTGACGGCGCGATCGGCTGCCGTATTGCATGGAGAGCGCCGCTGTCGTCACACCACGTTTATTCGCCTCGGTATATTCACGCCTGTTTTACTTCAGACATGGATGCGCATATTTCACATCAGCTATAGATACGTCTATTTTACCGCTGCTATAGATACGTCTATTTTACCGCTGCTATAGATACGTCTATTTTACCTCTGCTGTAGACACGTCTATTTTACCTCTACTATATATACGGTCTATTTTACTTCTATATATACAGTCTATTTTACCTCGACAATGGTAACGCCGAGGTCGCCCTCGCCGTATTTGCCGAGCCGGTAGGACACGACGCGCGGGTCGCCCTTGAGGTGCGACCAGATCGCGTTCTTGAGCGCTCCGGTGCCCTTGCCGTGGATCAGCCGCAGCGTGTGGATTCCGGCGATGTGCGCCTCGTCGAAGTACTTGTCGACCATATACCACGCGTCGTCGCCGAGCATTCCGCGCAGGTCGATCTCGTCCTTGAAGTCGCGCGAGACGGTGACGCGGTACTTGTCGGCCGCCATCTGCTTTTTCTGCGCGTCGGTGAACGTGACCTTGTCAGGTTCGAGCAGCATCAGATTCGACACCTTCGTGCGCGTCTTGATGATGCCGGCCTGAACCAATACATTGCCGTCTTTGTCGGGGTCGTCGAGCAGCACGCCTTTCTTGTTTATATTGATGAGCAGAACGTCGTCGCCCTTTTTGAGCGGACGCGGCAAAACGTAGTCCTCGGCGACCCGCTCACTGACCGGATTCGTTTCCTTTTCGCTCTCGCGCAGCTTCTTTCGGATGTTGCGCCGCGATTCCTCGAGCGCCGACGCGAGATTCGCGCTCTCGCGTTCGCGCTTGACCTTCTCGAGCTGCTCCATAACGTAGTCGCTCGAAATCCGCGCGCTCTTGAGTATAGACGACGCCTCGGCGCGCGCCTTTTCAAGCTCGCGATCGGCAATGGCGAGACGGTCGGCGATCTTCTTTTCATTCTCGGCGCGGTACTGCTCGTATTCACGCCGCATACGCTCGGCCTCCTCGCGGTTCTTGTCCATTTCGAGCCGGCTTGCCTCGAGTCGGGCGATTACGTCCTCGAACTGCTTGTTCTCGGCGCTGACCAGCTCCTTCGCGCGGTTGACGATATCGTCGGGCAGTCCGAGCTTAGACGAGATCGCGAACGCGTTCGACTTGCCGGGCGTGCCGATTATCAGCCGATAGGTCGGCTTCAGCGTGTTGACGTCGAACTCGCAGGACGCGTTGACAAACCCGTCGGTCTCGAGCGCGAAGGCTTTCAGCTCGGCGTAGTGCGTGGTCGCCGCGCAGAGCGCGCCGACCGAATGAATCTTTTCGAGTATCGATATCGCGAGCGCGGCGCCCTCGACCGGGTCGGTTCCCGCGCCCAGCTCGTCTATGAGCACGAGCGAACGGTTCGTGACCTGGCTTACGATGCCGACAATATTGACCATGTGCGACGAGAAGGTCGACAGCGACTGCTCGATTGACTGCTCGTCGCCGATGTCGGCGAAAATTTCGTCGAATACGCAGAGCTCGGACGTGTCGGACGCCGGTATGTGCAGTCCCGACTGTGCCATCAGCGAGAACAGACCGAGCGTCTTTATCGTGACCGTCTTACCGCCGGTGTTCGGACCGGTGATGACGAGTGTGCCATTTTCGCCGCCGAGCTTGATTGTGACCGGCACGACCTTGTGCTTATCGAGCAGTGGGTGACGCGCACGAATCAAGTCTACCTTGCGGTCGCCGGTGATTCGCGCCGCCGCGCCGTCCATGCGGAAGGACAGCTCGCTTTTGGCGAAGATGAACGCGAGCAGCGTGATGTTGTTGTAATTAAGCTCAATCGAAGTAGCAATTTCGGCCGAGGCGGCGGACAGCTCGGCGAGTATGCGCTCGATCTCGTTCTGCTCCTTGACCGCGAGCACGCGCAGCTCGTTGTTGGCTTCGACTACCGACAACGGCTCGACGAACAGTGTCGCGCCCGACGCGGACGTGTCGTGGACAAGCCCCTTGACTTCGTTCCGGTACTCGACCTTGACCGGGACGACGTAGCGTCCGTTTCGCATTGTGATGATGTTTTCCTGCAAATACTTCGAGTACGCGCCGCCGGTGATGTAGCTCTGCAGGTTGTCCTTGATGCGGTTGTTCGCCGCGCGGATCTTGCGGCGGATGTCGGACAGCGCGGGGCTGGCCTCGTCGGCGATCGTTTCCTCCGAGACTATCGCCGTATAAATGCGATCCTCTAATTTCTTGTTCGGTATCAGCCGTTCGAATATCTCGTCGACCGACGTGGTCTCGCGCCGTTCGCTGCGGCTGTATTCGAGCAGTGAGCGCGAGGTGCGCAGCACGTTCGCGATGTCGAGCAGCTCGCGCTGTCCGAGCGACGCGCCTTTTTCGGCGCGGTCGACCGCGTCGCGTATATCCTTTATCATGCCGAACGACGGCATACCCTTTATCGCCTGCATAGCCTTGGCTTCGGTCGTCTCGCGCTGTGTGCGGAGTATCCTCTCGGGCGACGACGTCGGCCGCAGCGCGAGCGCGAGCTCCTTCGAGCCTTCGGTCGGCGCGCACTCGGCGAGCATGGCGAGGATTTTATCGTATTCGAGTGTTTTTAGTGATCTTTCGTAATTTTCCACTGTCTGGTTATCCTTTCACCTAAAAAGGCGGTTTTATCCCAATTTGTGTGAGCCGTATAGGGTTTATTTTAGGTTGCTTCTAAAAATACATAAAAATCCGCGGGAAAAATGAATCGATGCCAATGGTATCGATTCAGCTTTTCCTTCATAATCGTATTTTTATAGGTTACCTTTATGATAGCACACAGGGTGAATTTTTTCAATGCTGAGAACGTTTATATTTGTTTTATATCGCGTTCAGAGCTCGAGCATATCGAGCACGGGAAAGCGGTGTTCGATGTGATTTTCGAGGTAGACCTCCGCGGCGTTTGTAAACTCGGGGAGCAGCTCGTCGGCGAGCGTGAACGAATAAAGCCGGTTCATTTCGGCGTATATCGCGTACTGCATCGCGAGGATAGTCGCCGGAGCGAGCGGCAGGATTATCTGCGCGTGACGCAGCTCGTCGACCTTGATATCGTTTTCGACATACACATTGCGCTGCTTTTTTTCCATACAGCCCTGACATAAGAGGCAGCCCTCCATGACATTCAGGTACATCCTCTCTCCGTCGACCGGCTTTGCGCAGCCGGAGCAGCCGACAAGATTCGGCGCGAAGCCCGCGAGCGCCGCGAGCCGCAGCTCGAACGTTCCCTTGATCAGTCTCGGATTTATGTCGGGCTTATGCGACAGCGCCCAGAGCGTGTTCAGCGCGAGCCGGAGTATTCCGGAGTCCGGCTGGTCCTCGTTGGTGATATACTCGACCGCGTTTAATACATACGTGCCGAGCGTCAGTATCATATAGTCGCGGCAGAGAAAGAAGTAGTTTTCAATAAGATTTGCGTCGTTCAGCGCGAAGCGGCCGTTGCCCTCGTACAGGACGAACTCCGAATAGCTGAACAGCTGCGTCGGCGCGGTAAGATAGCTGCGGGCTTTGGTCGAGCCGCGCACCCTGACTGACAGCCGTCCGCGCTCCGCCGTCAGTATATTGATATACTTCGCGTTGTCATACGCGAGGTTTTCGCGCAGCACGAGACCTTTCAGCGTCTGTATCATGCTTGTCTATTTATCGCTTTGGAATCCGAGCCCCTCAAACAGGGTCGGGCGGTCGCGCCAGTTCTCCTTGACCTTGACCCAGAGGTCGAGGTGGACCTTGACGCCGAGAAAGCTCTCGAGGTCCTCGCGCGCCCAGCTGCCGACCTTTTTCAGCTCCGCGCCGCCCTTGCCAATGATTATGCCTTTATGCGATTCCTTTTCGCAGTAAATCTCGGCGCGTATGATTATTATCGACGGCTTTTCGGTAAATTCCTCGATTACCACCGCGGTGCCGTGCGGGATCTCGTCGTTCAGTGTGCGCAGCAGCTTTTCGCGGATTATCTCGGCGGCGATGACCCTCTCGGGCTGACTTGTGACGATGTCGTCCGGGAAGAGCCAGTCGCCCTCCGAAAGCAGCTTTGCCGCCTCGTCGACGATTATGCCGACGCCTTCGCCGCGGGCTGCCGCCATCGGCACGACGGCGAAGAAATCGGCAAGCTCCTTGTATTCGAGTATGCGCTCGGCGACGCGCGCGCCGTTTACCGTATCAGTCTTGTTTATCGCGAGAATGACCGGGGTTTTACGCTCGGCGAGCCGTTTCAATATCGTATGCTCGACATCGGACACCGGCTTTGCGGCGTCGACCACGAGTATCGCCGCGTCGACCTCGCCGATAGTCGAGTTTATTGTTTTTACCATATAATCGCCGAGCTTATTTTTCGGCTTCAGCATACCGGGGGTGTCGAGGAACACGAACTGATTTTCGCCCTCGGTGAGGATTCCGGTGATTCGGCTGCGGGTCGTCTGCGGCTTTTTTGAAACTATCGCGACCTTTTCGCCGAGCAGTGAATTGAGCAGCGTCGACTTGCCGACATTAGGTCGACCCACAATAGCGATGAAACCGGTTTTTGTCATGATTTTATCTACATCTTTAGCTTAAGTTATGACCTAAAGACCCTTTCTTTATAATTAGTGTGCGGCATGATAAGTGAGAAGATTAAAAAAGTTAGGAGTGAGGAGTTAGGAGTGAGGAGTAGCGGAAAAAATTTGCCTGTGGCAAATTTTTATTAATTTTAATTTGCAGGTGCGCGGCTGTATATTACGGGGCGTATTGTGAGTGGGAAGCGGTTTGAACAGCGCATTTGATTGACAATTGTAACAGATACGGCTCATGCCAATACATCGCCGAAGGCGATTATAATCACAAAAATTGCCGCAGGCAATTTTTGTGTACCTCAACTCCTCACTCCTAACTCCTCACTGATTCCTGCCCCTGCCTCATTCCATGTCGCGCTACTTCCGACTTATCCCCATATATTCGAGCACCGCGTCCTGACGGCGGCGCATATCGGCGTCGTCGGCTTCGCTCGTGAGGTGGTCGTAGCCCAGCAGGTGCAAAACCGAATGTACGGTCAGGAACGCGACCTCGCGCGTGTAGCTGTGACCGTATTCGACCGCCTGACGGCGCGCGCGTTCGAGCGAGATAACGATGTCTCCGAGCATGACCGCGCCGTTCGAGCTGTCCACATCCGAGTCGCTGTCCTCGTCGCTGATTATCGGAAAAGACAAAACATCGGTAGCGCTGTCGACTCCGCGGTAACGCTGATTGATTATGTGCATACCCGTGTCGTTGACAAAAGTCACCGAGACCTCGGCAGACCTTCCGAAATCCTCGTATTCGAGCGTTTCATAAATCACAGCCTTGACAAGTGTGCGCAGCTCCGCGCTCACCGGTTCCTCATCCTGACGGTTTTTGAACAATATATAATGCCGCATTGTTATGACCTTGTCTTCGCGATGGCGAAGTATCCTTTCCTGTATCGATGTTCTACCATTTTCGCATAAGCTGAATCGAAGTCATCGACTCAAATCCGCTGCGCTGATTCTTTTCCTTTGTTTTATATAGTCAATTGCGTGGTGTATCTGCATTTATATGAAAATAATATCAAATACCACCGATAGCGTCTCCATATATCGAGAGCGTTAAGCTCCGATATTATTGACCGTCGCGCTTCGGTCGGAATGTCTTTGTCGGCTGCGACTGCTTCTGCTTTTCATAGGCTTCGTACGCTAATATGATCTTCTGCACGAGCCGGTGACGCACTACATCCCGCTCGGTGAAACGGTGTATCGCTATGTCGTCGATTCCCTCGAGTATCTTCACCGCCTCGCTCAGACCGCTTTTCTTGCCGATGGGCAGGTCTATCTGCGTTAAGTCGCCGGTGACTACCGCCCTCGAGCCGTTGCCGAGACGGGTCAGGAACATCTTCATCTGTTCGGTCGTCGTGTTCTGCGCTTCGTCAAGGATTATGAACGAGTCGTCGAGCGTTCGACCGCGCATATACGCGAGCGGGGCTATCTCGATCGTGCCGCGCTCGACATAACGCTGATAGGCTTCGACGCCGAGCATTTCATACAGCGAATCGTACAGCGGGCGCAGATACGGGTCTATTTTGCTGTTGAGGTCGCCGGGCAGAAACCCGAGCTTTTCTCCGGCTTCGACCGCCGGACGGGTCAGGATTATGCGCTCGACTTTCTTCGCGCGCAGCGCGGTGACCGCCATCGCGACCGCGAGAAAGGTCTTGCCCGTACCGGCAGGACCGATACCCATCACTATCGTGTTCTTTTTGATAGCTTCGACATATTTCTTCTGACCTATCGTCTTTGCCTTAATCGGCTTTGCGCGGGCTGTTATGCAGACAGCGTCGTCGTCGAGCTCATAAAGCTCGTCCCGCTTGCCGTCGCTTATCATTCCGATCACATACTCGACATTTTGAGACGTAAGGCTCTCGTTCAGTCTCGCTATTCGCTTAAGGTATCCGATTGCGTTCGCGGCATTCTCGACCGCGTCGAGCTCGGGAGCGCTGATGCTTATCGCGCTGTGACCGTCCGACGTGCTGTCGACGGCTTTGATAACAACGCCGAACGCCTGCTCGAGCCGCTCTAAGTTGCAGTCGAGCTCGCCGAATATTTTCGCGGTCTCGTTTATCGAATCGGTCAGTATAATTTTTTCGGGCATTTATCTTCCGTTCTCCGGCGTCGTGCCGCGCCGGTCGGCGCCGCTTTAGCGGCTCATCTGTATATTTCTGATTCGAGGGCGATGTCGCACAGAACCTCGAGCCTACAGGAAATCACATACCTGCCGTCCGCGAGTCCCGATTCGATCTCGCGGCTCACAAGCTCGCCGTCTGCCAAAATCTCGGTCATACGCTCGCGCAGCTGACGGTAGGCTTCGGTCTTGGCTTCGTCCTCGGTGATTTGCTCGGTGGTTGTCGTATATTCTCGGTATATCGTCTCCTCGACCGAAACCGGCAGCTCGAGGGTATCAAACAGCGTGACGTCGCTCTCTCTTACTATTTTATCACAATCGGCAGGTAAATTTCCAGTGTTTCCGGAAAATTTAATAGAAAATCCTAAAATTTTAAGATATTTTTCTGAATATTCGTCTCCGGTAGCGATTCTGACCTCGCGCTCGAGCGGTACTTCGATTGTAAACTCGCGCATGACGCGGGCGATGACCCGTCCTCGCGCGTGTACCAGTCCGAGCCGTTCGCCGAAATCGCGTATCCCCGACACGAGCAGCTCGCCCTTTCTGACAAGCAGTCCCGGCTCGACGACCGGGTCGCCGCGGTATACCTCGAGCGACTCGATGATTCCGTCCTCGGCGGCGACAAGGTTATAGGGTATGTCCTCGTCCGGGACAGGCGGGTTTATCACCATCTCGCGCAGCTCGACCGTCGCCTTGGTGCCGCTGACATTGACCGCGATCCACGCGGTATCGTTGTATTTAATCAGATAATCGGTGTGCAGCTTGTCGAAGTCGATTGACGGAATATATGTACCGACCGAGCAGCCGAGTTCGTCCAGCCGCGCGAGCACTTCGTCGTCGCTGATACGCTCGTTGCCGGCGACTTCCATCGACCAGATGAAGCGGCTTGACAGCAGGAGTATCGCAATGAACATACCGATACCGACCGGCACGCCGTATCTGTGACGATAGCGGCGGAGTATCGGCTCAAGTCCGTGCTCGTGCAGTCGGTTATACGCGATACCGCGAGTCTTCAATATCCTTTCAAGCAGTGCGCAGTCGGGCAGAGATACCGTGAAATATAGCTTCTCTCTCCGCCGCATACGCCGGAAATTCGCGCCGGACATCGCGATTATCGAAGCGGCGCGGTCAGCGTCGCAATCATCGACCGCAAAATCGCGGCTGCCGATGAACCAGTTTACAAGCCATGTGAACATCTACTCATTCTCCCGTCCGTATATGATTCCCGAAATGACGCCGCCAACCGAGACGCGTCCGCCCGTGAAGCCGCGCAGCTCGAGATTCGAGCCGTTTATTGTAAGATATCCGTCGCAAAGCTCGAGTATGACCCGCTCGGATGTATATCCGGCAAGCCCGATACACCCGCTGATGTTCACCTCCCGATTTCCGGTGGCTTCAATAAACGATATCTTGCCAAAAGTGCCTACCGGTATATCGAGCGAATCAAGTATCCTCTGCGAAATCGGCGTTTTGCCCTCAGTATCTTTACTCATTATCTTATCTCCGTTTATATTATTTAGGCGATTGTAAATGTGCAAACTTGTTCGCTTTCCCTGGGGGAGGCGCCTT
>ERZ1643251.3814-NODE-3814-length-13579-cov-7.917406_pt1 | contig 13579 bp, 19 predicted proteins | sample MGYA00579261_ERZ1643251 | MGnify/ENA primary metagenome ERZ1643251 (study PRJEB29033, sample SAMEA4952267) | chicken gut metagenome | biome: Broiler Chicken; feature: Gastrointestinal Tract; material: Caecum | place: Ireland | collected 2018 | study: Broiler... | reverse complement strand
AAAAAGCACTAAAGTAATAATTAGCGCTTAAGTGAACGAAGTTCACTTTTGTTCTAAGACACACAGACGAATTCTTTAAGTTTTACAAAGACAAAATGAACTCATTAAAATATGAACCTAATATAACACATATTAAGCTAGCTAAACTTGAAAATAAGGGTAAACTAAAAGCAGTAGTAACACAAAATATTGATGGCTTACATCAAAAAGCTGGTTCAAAAAATGTATATGAACTACATGGAAGTGTACTAAGAAACTATTGCATGAAATGCCATAAATTTTATGATGCAGAATATGTGTTTAATAGTAAAGGTATTCCACAATGTACTTGTGGTGGAATAATAAAACCTGATGTAGTACTATATGAAGAAGGATTAGATGAAAATACACTAGAAAATGCAATAATATCAATTGCAAAAGCAGATTTGTTGATTGTTGCAGGAACATCACTAAGAGTATATCCTGCAAGCGGATTAATAAATTATTTTAGAGGTAGAAATTTAGTCTTAATTAATAGAGATGCAACACCATTTGATAATAAAGCAGATTTAGTAATAAATGAAAGGCTAGGAAAAGTATTTAAAAACATTTAAGTTTTAATGTAAAAAAATGCACTTTTGTGTTATAATAAAAACATGAAAACGAATATATATGAAAAAATAAAAAATTTAATTAAAAATATAAAACATATTATAAAAGCCATACCAATACAAATAAAAATAGCAATACCAGTAATCATAATAATTATAGCAATAATATTTATAACAATATCAGCAATAAAAACAGAACTAAGTAGGCAAAAATATGAAACATATGATGGTGAAAATTTAAATGAAGACAAATACCCAGGATATAAAGAATTAATAGACAACTTGCTAGCAAATCATCCAAACTGGACATTTACGCTATTCTATACAAGGCTTGATTGGGAAGAAGTAATTTCAAACGAAGGACATTCAGACACAAGGAAAAATCCATTAAACTTAATTCCGGAATCTTCTAATTATCCAGAAGACTGGAGATGTGAAATTGATAAAGACAAAAGATTTGATAATGGAACATGGATTTGTGCTTCAGATAAAGCAATAAGACATCAAATGGATCCAAGAAATATATTAAATGAAGAAAATGTGTTCCAATTTGCAGAATTGAAATACACAGAAGGAGCGCAAACAGTAGAAGGAATAAAAACACTTACAGAAGGTTCATTCTTAGAAGGCGACAGTATTGCAGAAGCATTGATAGAAGCCGGAAAAAATGCTAATTTAGACGCATATTTTATTACATCAAGACTAATACAAGAGCAAGGAAGAAAAGGAACAGCATTATCTAGAGGATATGAGTATAATGGAACAATAGTATATAATCCATTTAATATAAATGCAACTGGAAATTCTAGTGAAGAAATCCTTCAAAATGCGGCAGAATACGCATACGAACAAGGCTGGGATTCATTAGAAAAAGCTTTAATTGGTGGAGTAAATTTTGTGAGAAATGGATATATAGATGTGGGACAAAACACATTATATTTACAAAAATTTGATGTAGTAAAACAAGGTGGAACACTATATACACATCAATATATGCAAAATTTATTTGCACCTCAATCAGAGGCAAGTAATATGAAAAAAATTTATGAGGCTTCAAATACAGTGGATTCAAACTTAAACTTTATAGTTCCTTTGTATGAAAACATGTCTGAAGAAATTTCAGAATAAAAAACGGCGAATTGAGGACGATGTAAATGAATAAACGTATTTTTACAGGAAATTATGATGAATGCAAAGCTGGAAATTTAATTTCTATTTCAGGAGATAGAGGCAAGAGCGTAGGATTTGTGGGTAAAGCAATTCCACAATTAGCTCCAAAACGTAAATTTTGGACTATATGGCATGATAATATAGGTAAAATATCAGACGAAGCAAATACAAGATATTATATTCAAGAATATTATAGACAAGTTTTGTCAAGGTTAAATTTAGATGAATTACTATCTGAAGAGAAAGATCCTATATTGCTATGTTATGAAAAAGGACAAGAATTTTGTCATAGACATGTTTTAGCAGAATATATAGAGATGAAATATGGAATTAAAGTAAGAGATATAAGAATTGATGAAAATTTGAATATTGAAGAAAATAAGAGACCAGAATATATAAGAGTTATGTTAGAAGAAATAATTGAAAAGGAGGAAAAGTCTCTTTCTTTATAGTGGAAAAACTCTATTAAGAAAGAGGGTTTTTAGTTAAGAATAAAAAGTCTTTATAATCAAAATGATACAAATTTAAGCTTAGTAATAGGGGGTGGAAGTATCAGTGGAATAATTAAACCAATTAACTTCATAAAGTGAATTAAGATACTTTTTATAAATATAAAAAAATATTGAGATTAAATTTATTAATGCTATAATAAAATAAAGAACACGAGAACACGAGAAAGGAATAAATATTCATGGAAGAAACTAATGAAATAGGTAAAATAATAACTAAAGCATTAAATAGTGAAGTGTTAAATCGTCATAGAAGTTGGGATGGGAGCCTTATTTATGACTACGCAAAAACAGCAATTTTGTATTGTATAATTATGAGAGATTCTCAAATTCCTGAGAATTTTAATATAACTGGAAAAAATCTTTGTAAAAAAATAGCTGAAAAATTAGATATAGATGAAGAATCTTTGGATGAAAGACAAGAAGAAATTTTTAATTATGTTTATAACAACTTAGTTAAAAATGGTTTTGTTTTTCATGTGACTAATAGTGTTTTTGCAGAAAAGATAAAAGAAGAAGGATTACATGGACTAGTTGATACTAATATGGCTTTAGATATTAGTGAAATTATGGGGATAATGGAAAAATATGATGATGGTCGTTTCATTATTAATGCTTTTACATTCTCAATAAACGATATAAATGGAAAAACAGGTTTTTATTATGCAAGTAATTTAAATGAAATGACAAAATACCTTTATTCACCAGAATGGCTAAAGCAATTTTGCAAAGGTATAGAAATGAGTTGTTTTAAAGATAGAAAAGTAGACGCATATGAAAGAAAGGATTATAATAGAATAATGCAAGGTATTCAATTATTAGCTAATAAATATAAATTTTCTGAACAAGATGTAAATAGGATAACATCTATTATAAATAAATATTTGAAAATGCTTGAAAAATCAAAACCAGTGTTAATACTTATTCCAAGAGATACTTTAGGACTTGATGATTCTGGACTTAAAGAATATTACGAAGATATGCTTTCAGATTATATAGAGGATGGTGAAATGATATTTGATAAAAACAATAGGAAAATTTACTTTATGATTGACACGTTATTGAAATGTTATAACCTTTCTTTTCTGGTTGGAGGACATGATAAACAATGCAAAAGTACCATAAAACCTATAGATTTAAGTTTTGCTGATTTATCACAGCTATTACCAGAAGAAATTAGAGAAAAATTATCAAAAACAGATGAAATGCAAGATGTGGAGATAAGTCAAAGAATATATTTGGGTGGAACTGGAGAGATGTATCTATGCCATGATGCAAATCAAAAAGAATATTTATATAAACCAGGTTTAGTTAGAAGAACTCAAATTAAAGATAGTTATAAAATTGCATCACAAATAGTAGCATCAGAATTACAAAAGAAAATTGATCCTCAGTCTGCAATAAGTGTTAAACATTTTAAGGATGGTACAATACAAGAAAGAATACCTATAAATGTTGAACAAACAAGAAAATTAATGGATTTTCAAGATGGAATGGAAGAATTGGACTTGGAATTAATAAAAGGTCTTATGAGAGAATATGTAACAGATTATTTGCTATGTAATTATGATTCTCATCCAAAAAATTTTATAGTTGGAACAGATGGAATTTTAAGAGGAGTAGATAAAGAACAGTCCTTTAAATATATTGGACAAGAAGAAAGTGGAGATCCGACTTTTTCGTACAATTTTAATGCGAAATATGGAGAAAGACCTTCAATTTACAGCACTATTTTTGCAAGAATTGCCCAAGGAAAGATGTCACCAGATGTTTTAGAATATATGAATGAATATGTTGAAAAAGCAATGCAAATTCCAAACGAAGAATATTTAGAAATCATACGACCATATTGTATGTGCTTTAGTAAATGTCAAGATTCGGATGGAATCATAGATTTTGATAGATATAATTATATAACAGATTTAATCTTATCAAGAAAAGAAAATCTTGAAAAAACAATGCAAACAATGAAAGCAGAATTGAGAGAAAAATATAATAAAGCTAAGCCACAACAAAAATACACATTAAAGGATTTGGTAAGTCTAACAAGGGGAGTGGATCCAGAGAAAAGGGTTGAAGCATTCGGTGTAGTTGAAGAGCTAGAACAAAACCATGAGTCAAAGGAAGGGGATATTGGTGAAGACAAATATTAAAGATGTTCAAATTGCGTTATCAGAAATTAATTATATTATTTTAAATTCAGAAGATAAATTGCAATTTAAAATTCCAGATAAAGTAAAAGAAAATATTTCAACTAATATGGATAAGAATTATGTGTTTAATCCTAAAGGAGAACTTTCACCAATGGGAAAGGCAATTTTATCAGTTATTATTAGTAAATATATAGCAGATAAAGAGTTAATAGAAAAATATAGAGAATACGATAATTTCTATTATAAATTAATCGAAGAAGAGAAAGTAAAAAAATATAAAGAATCACATAACAACGACATATTTTTTAATACTCATAAAAAAGAACAGGATAATAATGAGTTAATTAAATTGGACAATCCAATAAATCAACTTGTAGAAATTAAAAAAGAATCATTTTTTATAAAAATAAAAAATTTTATATTAAAATTATTTAATATAAATAAGTAAAATTATTAAAATAAAAATAAAAAAGTCTGTAAGTTAGCTTGTATCAAACACTACAGACTTTTTGTTATTGGTCGAGGCGACAGGGATCGAATTTTGCCTACATACAAACAAAAATTCATATTTCATCAATACTTATATAGTTATTTTCTTAGAGTCATAGGAACTTTAAGAATTCACATTTTTAAAAAATGATTTTTTGTTATATAAAATATGAACTTTATTTTATTGGTAACTTTGGCAATATATTGGTAAAAATTTTGTATAGTTTTTTTATCAGTAAATATCTAATGTTTTGAACCCTATCACTTGCCAACACACTAATATCAACGACTATAAGTAACTGGAACTTTTTTTTATTTCATTTGACATTTTATTATAATTTGTGTATAATAAAAATAGGAAATGGAGAAACCACAAACGTGGTTCGCCTCGAATAGATATGTAAAAACACATCGAACTCGGCAAAGTTTACAGATGTGTTTTTTTATTGGTTATTTTTGTTTGCTAATAATTACTACTAACGCAATAATCAAGGCAAACGCAATGATAGTTACTGATACTAGACCAGCGAAAAGTAATTTTATTATTAATAATAATGCTTGTACTTCTATCATACGCCTCACCTCCTTGTAGGAGGCAAACCACATCTGCTTATTCTCATTTCCTATGTTAAATACTATACAATAAATTTTTACATTTTTCAAGTGAACATCTTATTATTTTACAATTATTTTTCATTCGTTGTTTGTAGCATAACTTCTAACTTTTATCAAGACGTTTTACAGTAAGTTCTTTTATTACAAAAAGTACAAAATTATCAAAAAATTACAAAATATAACAAATTATACATTTTAAATTTTGCTCTTCTTATAATAAAGAATAATAATAAATGAACTCCGTATAAGTTTTTATAAAATAAAAGAGCAGACTAATTTATTAATCTACTCTTTTAAAAATAGGAACTTGCTTTACAAAATTATCTTCTTTATTAGTGTATATTAACCATAAACTAAGTAGAAAAGAACTAATCTTTACTGTAAAAAAAGCAACTGTTCTCCATTATACTTTAACTTCCACCACCGACCACTACTATCATTTATTGCTAAATGATTTCGTATATTTATAATACCATATCTTTACTCATATTTCAAGTTTTTTAAAATTAAAATTTTGTTTTCCACAAGCCTCATAGAGCTATTTTATTTTTCAAGACAACAAAGTATACTACCTCATATTTTAAATGTCTGTATTTTAATCGTTGTAGCCACAAAAACGTCTTATTAAGGAGAATAGGGTGGAAGAACTATATATAATAAAAATCTAATTTTATGGTTAAAATTGTCATTTCAAACCCAGTAATATCAACGTTTTTAATAGGCATTATTTTTGTGTATTTAATAAACTAATCGAAAGAAGGTGTCCAGAAATAGGACACCATTCTTATATAAATTGTATATCAAATTTCACTTTTTTATTGTAAAGGTTTCTCTTTGTATTGTTCTATCCAATAATCATAATATGGATTTTCCCATTTTGTACCATCATAATATGTTGCATCTTTTACAATAGCGATAACTTTTGAAATTCCGTGATTTTCATCTAATTTCCAACCATAATTTCTTCCTCCAGTTGCACCTGCTACTACATTTACATTATCTGCTTGTCCTGTAAATTCAAATGAACCTCCATTATAATTAAATTGTGGTTTGATTTTCAAAGGATAGTTGTTACTATCGTACGCCAAAATAGATACATTATAATCCTTTATAGTCTTAGTAGAATTATTTTTTATAATTACTTCTATCATATCTGGATATAATGCTTTATATGTAGTATCTTGTACCAATATTCTTGCACTCTCAACAGTTATTTCTTGCTCATTCTTATATTTTTCTATTTCTTGTTCTTTAGCTTTATCTTTTATTTGGTTACTCTTTTCTGTTATTTGAGTATCATTTGGTATAATTTCTTGTAATTCTTTTATTTTTTGATTAGCTGTCACATAATCATTTTTTTTAATTAGTTCGTCTACTTCTGATAAAGTTTTATTTTTTAGCTCTTCTTTATTATTACTTATGTAATTTTGTGCTATTTTATAGTTGCTTTTATCTAATTCAATTACATTTGAATAACTTTTAATAGCTTCTAAAATATTTCCTTCTTTTTCATAACTTTGTCCTTTTCCAAAATTGTCTTTTGATGTTTTTATTTTTTCAATATTTTCTTTTGTAGTTGTTATTGCATTTTCAAAGCCTTTTATTTCTTTATACCTATCAATTTCTTCTATTGCATTTTCATAGCTCTTTGTACCATTTACAAATTCTTCTGTAATTGATTCTAATTTATCTTGAAATATTTTTTCAATACTCTTTTTTTCATCATAACTTTGTGTAGTAGAATATATTTCTTGTAGTTTTGAAATATCCATATTATCTAAATTTTGCTTAAATTTTGTAACTGGATTGTTTAAATATTGTATAATTCCTATTATTGCAATAATAACTACTACTGCTATTATAATATAAATTGTTTTTTTATTAAATTTAAAATTATTCTTTTTTTCTTCCATTTTTCATATTCTCCTTTTATATTTTACTTAAAATATTATCATAATTTACATTTTCATATACAGTTGCTTTGTCCCACATCTCATTTATTGATTTTGTTATTCCTTCAAATATAGCTTTTACAAAATCTCCTCCTAATGTAATTCCATTTGAATCTGCTGTTGTATTACCAGCTTCCTCTACTGCTTTTGCATAGTCACTTTCTACAAATGTGCAACCTGTCATTTCTCCATTTTTTGTTATAAATATCCTTCTTACAATTTTATTATCATTTCCCATTGTATCCATATCAAATAGGTAAATAGTTTCTCCTTGTTCATTTGTGGTTTTTCTAGCTTCGTATATTTTTTTGCAAAAATCTTTTAAAGCAACTGGTTCTGTTGGTTTTGCAACTTCTACATAATCTGTTGTATTAGTGTTTTCTTCTTGTTTTGGATTTAGTAATTGATTATTTACATTTACTAATTCTGCAAGTAACTCCTTTTCATTATCATTTAATGTTATTTCTTCTGCTACCGTCAAAGTTTTTTTATTATCTCCTGTTGTTCCTCTATAAAAACATACAAAATAGATAATTCCTATTAATAATAAAATTCCTACTACTATAAATATTTTTTTCTTCATATCATACATCTCCATTTTCTCTATATTTTATAATTTTTTTATTCTATAAAATCAAAATTTAAAATTTTTAAATTTTATCTTTTATATCCTGTAATAATTGCAATCCCTCTGCGACTGCTTCAAAAAATAGTGTAGATAACCAAGTAAAAATAGCTCCACCTATTAAACACAAAAAAGCAAATCCTGTTTCTTCTGAACTTAATAATGCTATAAATGATATAAACGAAGCACTATATCCTATAAATTTCATAATTCCTACAAGTAGTGAAAATTTAGAAGCTACTTTATTTGTTATTTCATTTTCATCATCATAATTTATAGTTTCTTCATCTTCAATCTTATTTTTTGAATTAGATGATTTATTGTTATCATTTTTATACAATTTTGCTCCACAATATTTGCAAGTATTTCGTGTTATTTCATTTTCTTCGTAGCACTTTTCACAAATAATTAATTCTTTGTTTTCCAATATACAACACCCCCTTATTCGACAAAATTTTACTTATCAAATCTATAATACCACATATTCTTGTTTTTGTACACATTTTGTGTACTTATTTTTAAATTACAATTTTGTAATAATAAATATGTACAAAATAGGAGGTGCAAAAGTAATGGAAAAGCTAAAAATAGTAAAAGAACAAAAGGGGAATGATACAGTAACCAGAACCATAAGAATGAGTGGAGCAACATTTGATAAAATAAATGCTTTAGCTGAAAAAAACAAAATTAGCTTTAATTCTGTAATAAATCAAATAATTGAATATGGATTGAACAATCTGGAGGAATAATAAAAGAGTAGAAATAAATCTACTCATTTTTTAATTTTTATTTTTATATCTACATCATTATCTAGTTGTATTAGTAATTCTGCATTATCTTCTTCAATTTGTATGTTATATGCTGGTGCAATATTCACTTTAAATCTATTCTTATGTATTATATCTTTCATATATAAAAATCCTGTCCTATAATCAAAATTTATGTTTATTTTTTCTATATAAATTATTGCATTTACCAATCCTGTATATTTTATAATTACTTTTTTATTATTAAAATGTTCAATTTCTTGTTTTAGCTCCACTTCTTTTATCTTTTTCAAATTTTCCACCTCACTTTAATTATCAAATTGTACTGTATAGTAGCCCTCCATTTCAAATTTAATTGTGTTATTTTTGAATTCTATATCATCTATATAATATGGGTCAATATGAAATTCCTTGTCATTTTCATCAACAATTATAATAATATCTCTTGTTATAAAAAACTTAATATTTTTCATTTTTAAAACAAATTCTATTGCACCATCGAAAATAATATCTATTTCTTTATTCTTAAAATTTTTAGATAATATATTTATTACTTCTTTTATTTGCTCTTTATTCACTATAAAACCTCCTAAATTTCCAAAATTATTTCAAAATCTTCAAATATTATTTTTACTCTATATTCATTATCTAATATGATTTTTTTCATAACTATAAAATCTATTGTAAAATCTTTTTCCTCATTAGATATAATTATTTTGTTCTTGCAAATTGTTATTTTACTATTTGTTATTAACATTTTTGTTTGTATTGTTCCATTTAAAATAATCATTAAAGTTGTATCTGTAAAATTTTTTAATAATATATTTTTTAAACTTTTAAAATTTGAATCACTAATCATTGTTTTTTACCTCCATCTTATCATATTTTTGTTTTAGCTCATACCACTTCGTTTTTTTGCAACCGTGCTAAAACCCAGCCTTGTTCATTTGTAATTGTTTTTTCTTTCACTTGCTGGTAAAGTTCCTTTAATTGTTTTATATTAGGTAAGTACTTTGGTCTACCAGCTTTTTTATTTTTTAATTTTTCCATTTTTTAATTCCTCGCTTTCATATATTTTTACAAAATCATAAAACTTATTTCTTTTCAGTCCAGTTAGTTCTATTCCTTTTGTTGCGGTTATTTCTCCATTTTTCCACTTAATATAAATTTCTTCAAAATTAGTAGGAATTTCTACTTTTGGTCTACCAAATTTTACATTTTTAGCTTTTGCAACTGCAATTCCGCTCTGCTTGTCTTTTCTTTATTGTTTCTCTTTCATTTTGTGCTTTCCAACACATAATTTCAAATATAATGTTGTTTATCATTTTAACTAAAGGTTTAATATTCTCGTCATCATAATTTATATTAAGGGCGGGTAGGTCTAGCACTCTAACATTTATCTCATTATCACGAAAATATTGCCATTCTTTTTTTAATTCTTCTTGATTACGTCCTATTCTATCTAACTCTTTAATAACTAATGTATCGCCTTTTTCAAGTGATTTCTTCATATACAGATAACCGATTCTTGCAAAATCTTTACCGACTTTGTTTATCTTGATATATGTATTTTTCTTCAATACCTATTTTTTTTAATTCTTCAAGTTGGCGGTCAAGGTTCTGGTCTTTACTGCTAACTCGAATATATGCTACTGTTTTTGACATTTCAATCACTCCATTTCATAATTTTAGTGTTTAGAAAAGTAGTTATTACTTTTTAAATATTTATAAAGTATTTTTACCACTTTTCTAAACAAGATTTTCATATATTTTTTTGTGTTTATTTTTCTATACTTTTATCAACAATATATTTTAAGTGTAATTTTTGACGAAAAATGATAATCTTCTATATGAATATATATAATAGTTTGAGTACTTTTCCGTCATTTTTTGCACTTGTTCTTATTTACTACATAACCACCATAAAAAAACTAATTCAATTATTATTTTCAATATTATGAATATCATTTGTATTATTCCTCCAATTGTAATATTGAAAAGTTTACAAATTATTATATATATAATAGAAAGATGTAAACTTTTTTAGGTCGTGAATTGGTGCAAGATATTCAATAATAGCACAAATTCAGACACTTCCTTTCAAAAAGTAAACATATCATTATATAATATATAGAACTTTGTTTACTTTTTTGTATGTGGTGGGGTCGTGAATCACGAGCCCATAATTCAAATCAAATATTTTAAAATTTCATTATTAAAATTGTAACTTTTTAATTTTGAATAATATTTTTTATCTTTATTAATTACATTATCTATAAAATCATTTATCATAACTTTTATTTTTTTATTTTTTGTTTCTTGATAATCTTTCATCATATCTACTAATTTTAATAAATTATTTTTTGTAACTTTTTTCATTTTGAAAACCCCTTTTTTGAAATTTTTAATTAGTTGAGGGAACGTGTCCCTCATATTATTAAAATGCTTCTGTTGGTACAAATAGCGGTGTTCTTATTACATCTGTTTCACTATTTATCTGCATTAATTGTTCATCTGTTAGTGTTTCTGTATATTCGATTAATTTATTGATATTCTTTCTGCTTTCTGGTGTTTCCTCTAGCATCTTCTTTTTGCCCAAACCATTTGACGTTGCGTAGTCTTCGCCTAACTTATGATAAAATTTATTAATAAATAAAACAATTTGATTTTTGTAATTGTAATCAATTTTGAATTCTAAATAATGTTCCTCATCAAGTTCTATAATCTTTTTTAGTGTCTTTTCGTTATGAAATATAAAATACTGAATATCTAACTCCCAACCATTTTGACATTTACTATTTATCTTTTTTATTTGTTCTCTTGTAATTTTTGCCATATAAAAAACCTACCTTTCTAAATTAATACAATTTTTTAAAATTTCGTACTATTTACAAAAATAGGTTTCTATGTTAATATAATTGTAGAATTATTTTTGTAAATAGTTCTAGCCGAATATATAAGTTTTTGATTCCGCCAAGTTTCGTAAAACTTATATATTCTTTTTAATTTTCTTCTTTTGTTATTATAATTTTGTTCTTATGATATTCCACTTTTAAATTGTCATCTTTTGTAAATCCTGCCTTTGTAAGTTTATTAATACCAAAGGTAATTCTTAATCCTTTTGTGTAATCTTCTCCATTTTTCCTAATGTCTTTTACTTCTGTAAATTTCAAATATCAATCATCTCCTTTCCTTTTAAAATAGATATTTTAAAGATATTTACGTGTATCACGTTTATCTGTATATAGGATACCTCCGTTTGTCATAAGAGTCAAGAGTTTTTACAAAAAAAGTTTATAAATTTCATAATATTTTTTAGCTTATAATTGAGGCACAGAAAGACTTTCAAGTTTTTCCATTTAACTTGACATACAAACAGATGTTTGATATAATATATATAGGTGAATATATTTTGTAATTCACTTTATAATAAGAGTTGTACCATTTTAGACATTACAACCCTTATTGATTTTAGATAAAAAAATCAATAAAGGAGTGGTCTAAAGTGGACTTTTTAATGAGCGGGAATATTACTCCCAGATATACTAAAAAAAATTGTATATTATTTAATTGTAATTGTTTAAGAGCATTAGATAGTATGTATGATGAAAGCATTGACTTATTTTGTAGTGATATACCTTATAAAATAAGTACCAAAGGAGGAGGACAGAAGAAAGAACGGAAAAAAATATGCTGGAGGAATGTTTAATAGTTTTGAGAATACAGAAGAAAATATTGATAACATAAAAAAACGGAAAAATATTTACATACAATGACATAAAAATAGAAGAATATATAGGAGAAGTTTACCGAGTCTTAAAAGATAAAAGCCATTGTTACTTATTTTGTAATTGGAGTAATCTAAACAGAATTATAACAGAAACAGAGAAAGTAGGCTTTAAACTTCAAAACATTTTAGTTTGGGCAAAAGATAATAAAGTTATGAATCACTATTATATGGGTCAAACTGAATTTATATTACTTTTTAGAAAAGGTGGAGCAAAAGATATAAATGATATGGGAACTTCTAACTTTATTCAAATACCTAATATAAAAAATAAGTTGCATCCTACACAAAAACCAATAGACTTAATGAAAGTTTTAATTGAAAATAGTAGTAATGAGGGCGATATTGTTATGGACTGTTTTATGGGAAGTGGTTCAACTGGAGTAGCTTGTCTTGAAACTAATAGAGGATTTATTGGAATTGAAATTGATAAAAAATATTACGACATAGCGATAGAAAGAATAAAAGAGATTGAATAGACTAGCCCTATTTTACATTATGGCACTTTTGGTATTGTATAATATGGGTATGAGCACTATGAGTCTCAAACTTTAAACGATTTTTAAAATTAGGGGTTTTATCACTTGTACGATTATAATTTTACAAAAGTAGCGGAAGGTATTGATATTATTGAATTTTAGTAATATTAAATATAAAAATGTCATTAGAAGAATAGATTGAAAATATAATTTTGATGTGATTGAGTCTCCTCCAGCAACATTTTTTGGTTGTAGGGGTTTTGTGTTTGATTAGTAACTTATACCTTTACTCTCGCAATGATTTTCCAACTAACTTGACTTTGAACTTTTATCGTGATAAAATATGTGCATAATTAAATAAAAAGAAGTAGACGCCAATCTACTCCAAAATTTTAGAAAATGCGATATGCACTCTCTTATTACAACTAAAGAGATTATATCAT
>ERZ1643251.3813-NODE-3813-length-13581-cov-5.518335_pt1 | contig 13581 bp, 11 predicted proteins | sample MGYA00579261_ERZ1643251 | MGnify/ENA primary metagenome ERZ1643251 (study PRJEB29033, sample SAMEA4952267) | chicken gut metagenome | biome: Broiler Chicken; feature: Gastrointestinal Tract; material: Caecum | place: Ireland | collected 2018 | study: Broiler... | reverse complement strand
TACCTATTATAAAAAATACATCGCAGAAAGTCAACGGATTTTTAGCGTTTCTATCAAACTTTTCGGCTTATTCACAATTGTGCACATCGCTTTCAGCAGCCGGTTCGATATCCCGTAGTATCTCCTCCGAGAGGGAGAGCAGGCGGCAAATATTGCGTGCATCGCGGGGGCAGCCCTGTTCGCGTGTAACACGGTAAAGGCCATAATTCATGTGCGATGCGATCACATCCGCGCCCTGTTCGGGCGAAGCAAGCGCAATTTCCCCTTTCACGCGAACGGTATCCATATCACGAAGGCCGACCACCTCGTAATGCAGCGACGCTTCCTGCGCAACGCCATCGTAATGCGTAGTAAGCACGGCCATAACATTTTGCCGGTTCAAATAGCGCGTCACGGCACGCACGATCATCGCGCCCTCTTCCGGGTTCGTGCCGCGGGCAAATTCATCGAGCAGGATCATATGGAACCCTTCCGGTTTTCCTGCGCCATCGCCGAGGCCGCAGGCAGCAAGCACCTCGTTAAAGCGCACGATCTCAGCGCCGAAGCTCGAAAGCCCGCGGTCCACATTTTCGAGATCCTCGGAAACGATGTGTATCCCCGCAAACAGCGGCAGCCTCGCCCGCTTTGCAAATGGCAGCATGCCGGCCGAAAGTGCAAGTGCATTGAGGGCAATGGTTTTGAGCGCAACGCTTTTTCCGCCCATGTTCGCACCGGTGATAACCGTTGCTCCCTTTCCGGCTTCAATGGATACAGGCGTGAATTCCCGTTTGCGCTCTTGCAGTGCATCGGCAATGCGCGGGTTCACCATATCCTCCATTTCAAGCGTGTTTTCCGTAAGCTCGGGCATTACGCCGCCATAGCGCTGAGCAAGCCGCGCACGGGCAAGCGTGAAATCGAACGCGCCGATCGCGTCCATGCAGCTTAAGATGCCCGTTAGGAACGGCCGCAGCTTTTCGGAGAGCGCAGAGCGCACGGCGCGCTCCTCCTCATCCTCGGCAGCAGCAAGCCGCGCGCGCTCCGCCATGAGCGGCGCGCGTTCTGCCTCGCTCCCTGCCCGGCGCAGCGCTTCCTCAACCTGCCGTTTTTCCTTGCGCACAGCGCGCAACGTTTGGGAATAGGCATCTGGAATAAAGAATGTAGCTGCATGCTGCCCATCCAGATCAAGCAGCGCCAGCGCCTCGGATTGCGCGCGGATTTCAATGCCCAAAAGCCCCGCTTTCGCGTTGATCTGTACAAACACGGGAGCAATCAGCTCGCTTTGCAGCAGGAAGCGTTTCAATTCAAACAGTTCCACCTCGTTGAGCGGGCCCTCGGCACAGCGCGTAACAGAGCGCCTAATATCCTTGAGCTGCATCATCAGCCGTTCGATGCGCCCATATTCCGCCGCGCAGGGTTTTAAGGTATCCATCACCGCGCAAACGTTCTTCAAATCTGCAAGCAGCGCATCCGCCTCATGGGGTGCGTAAAAGCGCAGCTTGCGCACCCGGGCTTCCCCATAGGGGGAGTCGCACCGCAGCGCATCCACAATATAACGGAAACCAATATTCTCCTGTTGTGCAAAGCTCAAGCTCATAGCGTAATCTCCTCATTCCCGCAGCAGTGACTGTGATCCGCATTCTGTTCCGCTTCTTCCCGCGCCGCAATGCGCGCCCTGTCGTCTGCGCGCCAGGCCATGTCTTCCAGGTTGAGATCCTCAAGCACGTTAATCACCGGCACGCGCACGCGCGCCTGCATGCGGCTGCGCAGCTCTTCCTTATCCAAATCAAACCCATAAGCGGAAAACGGGTTTACGGTGATTGCCGCAACGCGCGTTGCGCGCGCCACGGCAAGCGAGATGCCCCGCAGCAACAATTTATCGTAAGTATCCTGGTGGATCAGCAGCTTGCTGCCATCCTCCGCTGAAAGCGTAAGCCCATCAAACCGTTTGCCCGCCATGAGCACAGGCTTTAAAAGCGCATCCGTAACCGCGCCCGCAACATACACGGCGCGCACGCCTGCATAAGCCTGGCTCCGAAGCGCATCGGCCAGCTGGAGTTCCTGCGGCAACGCGCGCAGCGTTCCATCCTCCATGCGGAACAATGCCTTGCCCGGGCAAGCCGCGCGTTCCTCCTCCGAAAAATCGGCCTGTTCCGGCAGTGTAAGCAGCAACGTTGCAAAGGCGGTGTCTTCGATCACGGTGTCGATATCCCGGCTATAGGATGCTCCTGTGCAGAGGATGGTCGCCTCGCTCACAGCCGGAGCGCAGAGCGTCTTGCGGCTGAGCGCACCGTCTACGATGGCAACGTCCGCGCCGAGCGCAAAGAACATCCCGGAAAGCTTTGCAAGCTGCGCCGTGATGGATGGCCCTGCAAGCTGCACGTTTCCATCGCTGCGCGCACGCACGAGCACCACTTCGCCCAACGGTGTGGGGAAGCCTGTCGTTTCGACAATTTCCCGGGAAATGTCGCAATATTTGAGCATTTCAAACGCGGTGGCAATCAATGTGCCCTCCCGTACATAAATGCCCGGCTTATGCGTCTGTGTTACAACGTCCACGCTTTCGCCATCCCGGCCGATGCTCGTAAGGCCAAGCGTTTTCCCCGTGGTTCCCATTTCGGAAAGAATGCTGTTGAGCACGGTTGTCTTGCCCGCATTCTTGCACATGCCGATGATGGAAAGAGAGCGATAGGGTTCAATAAGCGGTAATAAAAGCATGATCCCTCCTGCCCTGCACAGCCAAAATGCCATGCAGTCATGCATTTGTATCATATCACATGGCGCGCGGCTTGTGTACCCCCTGCATCATCGGCGCAGGCCATCCTGGCCCACCGAATGCGCCGCACGAACATGGCCGCCATTTTCACCGTCAAACCGGCCGTTCGGATCAGTTTCCCTTTCCACGCAGCCGCTTAAGGCGGCTCTTCCCATTGTTTCTCAAGATGCCCAAATGCATTTTCCATCCCATGTGCTTCCAATCCGCAAAGCGGTGCAGGAGCATTCCCTATTCCTGTGCATCCTGCGGCAGCGAAGCAAAAAATCCGAAAAAAGCCGGGGCAAAAAATTAGATGTTACAATCTGAAAAGCATTGTTTCGCAATTTCTGCTATACTTTGCTTAAAGGGACGGTGGTACTTCATGGATATAAACGAAAAATGGGCTGCCATAACTTCAAGCGATCCAAGCTGCGATGGGAAATTTTTCTACGGAGTAAAAAGCACAGGGATTTATTGCAGGCCCTCCTGCAAATCCAAAAATCCCGTTCGGCAGAATGTGCTTTTCTTTAACAGCAGGGAGGAAGCTGAGCTGGCAGGGTTTCGGCCCTGCAAAAGATGCAGGCCGGATTTGCCTTCCTATGATCCTGCTGCAGAAACGGCGGAAGCGGCAAAAATTTTGATCGACAGGGCTTTTGCCGACCGGGTAACGCTGCAGGGCGAGCTGAACTCGCTCGGCGTATCAAGGAGACGTTTGGCAGGGCTGTTTGAAAAGCGGTACGCTATGTCACCGGAGCAGTATTTGAACCAGGTTCGTTTTTCACACGCAAAAGGAATGCTTGCAGAAGGGAAAAGAATCACCGATGTTGCCTTTGCAGTGGGCCTGGAAACTCCCTCTGCGTTTGCGGTGTTTTTTAAGAAACAGGCGGGAATATCCCCATCCGAATATATGGCCAGGCAGGCCGCCGAAGCTCCGTATTGCTTTTGCCAAACTCCGATAGGGACGGCCCGCATTTCGGAAGATGAAAGCGGAATTGCAGGAATCCGTTTTGTGGATTGGGAGCCCTCCCTGGAGACCGCTCCGGCAAACGGGATTTATCTTGAAGATGCGGCAAAGCAGTTCCAAGAATATTTTGCAAAGAAGAGGAGAGCATTTGATGTGCCGCTTAGCCTCCATGGAAGCGAATTTCAGCGAACAGTCTGGAGGCAGATTCAAATGATCCCTTACGGTGAAACGCGCAGCTACCAAGATATAGCGCTTTGCATCGGCAATCCTAAGGCAGCGCGGGCCGTAGGCATGGCAAACAACCGCAACCCGGTTTTGATTATGGTTCCCTGCCACCGGGTTGTTGGCAAAGGCAATCGTATTGTAGGCTATGCCGGGGGGATTGAACGCAAACAATTTCTTCTGGATTTGGAGGTTGCAAATGATTAACAGGGTATTGCCAAGCATAGCAATTCAGAATATTGATTTGGAAAAATGCTATTTTAACCCAGGCTGCGCTGCCAGCATTTACAAGCCGGAACTGCCCGAGCTTATGCTTGAACTTTTGCGCGGCCGCTTTGGCAGTGTGAAGCTCCATAATATCTGCTGCCGCCACGATCCCTGCCTGCCGGAAGGTGCAACCATTATCAACAACTGCGCCGGCTGCGACAGGCGGTTCCATTCCGAGTATGCAGGGATTCAGACAATTACTTATTGGGAAATTCTGGACACGCTGAAAGATCTGAAGCTGCCGGACCACACGGGATTAACTGTTTCCGTGCACGATTCCTGTTCCTTCCGCCAGAAACCGCAGGTGCATGCCGCTGTACGGAGCATATTGCGAAAGATGAATATTCAGATTATCGAATCGGAATTCAGCGGCACAAATTCGATATGCTGCGGCGATACCTTTTATTCGCATATCCCGGATGAAAAAGTTGCTGCATTTCAAAGATGGCGGGCAGCTCAGATGCCCTGTGACGATGTTGTGGTTTACTGCATCGGCTGCGTCCGTTCCATGACAGTGGGCCGGAAAAATGCCCATTATTTGGCAGACCTTCTTTTTGATCGAAAAACAGAACCGATAAACAATACCTTAAGTGAGTACCACGGGGATCTGGATGCCTATATCAAAAAGCATTGCGTTTGATGGAGCAGGCCAAGTACAGGATTCCATGGACAGCAGGCAAATCGGGTAAAAAGAGCCTGCCTTCTCATGCGATGCCCTTAACGGCCCCGCCCCTTCTCTGCGGGTGGGCAAGTTTGGAAAATCTAAACGGAGCGCCCCTTTTTAGGGGCGCTCCGTGCGGTTCTGGCGTTACGCTTTCGGGCCCGCATTTACGATATTGGCGGGCATATTGGAATATTTCTCAACACTCTTCACAAAGCGTGCGGCAAGGTCCTTCGCTGTAGCCTCATATTCCGCTTGATCCTTCCAGAGCCTGCGCTGGCTCAAGAATTCATCCGGCACGTTCGGGCAGGTCTTGGGGACCATGACATTGAAGATCGGGTCAAGCTCAAACTCCGCTTTCTCCAGATCGCCGTTGAGCGCAGCGGTAACCATGGCGCGGGTATACTTGAGCTTCATGCGGGAGCCCACGCCATATTTTCCGCCTGCCCAACCGGTGTTCACCAGATACACCTTCGCATCGTGCTCCTCAATCTTCTTGCCGAGCATCTCCGCATAAACGGAGGGGTGCAGCGGCAGGAACGGTGCGCCGAAGCAGGTGGAGAACGTGGTCTGCGGCTCTACGATGCCGCGCTCCGTGCCGGCAAGCTTGGAGGTATAGCCGGAAACGAAATGGAACATGGCCTGGTTCTTATCCAACCGGGAGATGGGCGGCAACACGCCGAAAGCATCCGCCGTAAGGAAGATAACGGTCTTGGGGTGGCCCGCAACGCCCGGGATCACGCAGTTGGGGATGAACTCAACCGGATAGCCCACGCGCGTGTTTTCCGTAAGGGATGCATCCGCAAAATCGAACTCACGGGTGGCATCATCCATCACCACGTTTTCAACCAGCGCGCCAAATTTGATCGCATCCCAAATCTGCGGCTCATTTTCCTTGGAAAGGTTGATGCACTTGGCATAGCAGCCGCCTTCGATGTTGAAGCAGCCCTTGTCGCTCCAGCCATGCTCGTCATCGCCGATGAGCATGCGGTTCGGGTCAGCAGAAAGCGTTGTTTTGCCGGTGCCGGAAAGGCCATAGAACAGCGCAACATCGCCCGCCTCGCCCACGTTGGCCGAGCAGTGCATGGAAAGCACGCCCTGTTTGGGCAGGAGGTAATTCATCACGGAGAAGATGGACTTCTTAATCTCGCCTGCATACTGGCTGCCGGCGATGAGCACCGTGCGCTTCTCGAAGTTCACCAGGATCGCCGCTTCCGAATGCACGCCATCCACTTCGGGGATGCACTTAAAGCCCGGCGCTGCAATGATCGTAAACCCTGGAACAAAACTTGCAAGCTGTTCCTCCGTGGGGCGCACGAGCAGCTGATGAATAAACAGGTTCTGGCTTGCGAGCTCATTGACTACGCGCACGGACAGATGATAGGTTTCATCCGCACCCGCAAAGCCGTCGAACACGAAAATATCGCGGCCCTGCAGATATGCCATCATGCGGTTATAAATCGCCTCATACTTTTCCGCGCTGATCGGCACGTTGATCTTGCCCCAGTCGATGTCGTCATGGATGGCGGGCGTATCGACTACGAAACGGTCATCCGGGGAGCGGCCGGTATATTTGCCGGTCGTTACCACAAACGCACCGGTGTTTGCGAGCTTGCCTTCCCCGCGCGCAAGCGCATGCTCCACAAGCTGCGCCGGGGTCAAGTTGCGGTAAACTGCCTTGGGCGCGATGATTCCAAGCGATTCGATGTAGGCCTTCATCTCAATACTCCTTTGCATTTCGCTTTTTGATCTTTGCTGTTGTTATTTGCACTGGCGCAACGCTGCGCCAAAAAGGGATTCAAGACAAAACGGTTAAAAGTTCTCCCTGCGCCATGCGCCTTCAAAGGTGATCTTGCTCAACGGCACACGCGGGCGGGCTTCTGGGGCTTCATCCGGCACACCGAGCGGCGTGATCGCAACCACCTTTACCTCGCGCGGGATGCCGAGGAGATTGCGCACCGGGTTCTCAGGGAAATAGCCGACCCAGCAGGTGCCAAGCCCTTCGGCCGTGGCTGCAAGCACCAGATGTTCCATGCTGATGCCACAATCCACCAGGTAGTATTCCTTGCCCCCATTGAACCCGCTATCGGATGGTTCGGCGCAAAGCACGAGCGCATATGGAGCTTTTTCATAGCACTCCGCAGATGGATTGTCAATCAACTCCCCAAGCGTTTTGCGCGTTGCGGGGTCGGATATGACGATATAGCGGTGGCACTGGCGGTTGCACCACGAAGGAGCAAGCCGTGCTGCATCCAGGATGCGGTCCAGCGTTTCGCGCGCAACAGGATCTTCTTTATACTTGCGGATGCTGCGCCGCGCAGCGATCGTTTCATAAAGCTCCATGCGTTCCCCCTTTTTCTTGATGCTTTGTATGCAGGATTTCCTGCGTTTTATTTTTTTGTGCATCAAATCATTTATTTAGTATAGCATCACAGCCACGGTTTTACAACCTCCGCAATCCATGCAAACGGCTATTTTTCCAAAGCCTTTCCGTCTGGCAAACACGCGCCCTTCCATTTTACATTCTGCAGCCTACGGCGTCATTTCGCCATTGTCCATTGCCCACACCGCATGATACAATTAAAAATACATCCACAATGATCCAATGGAGGAGTTTAAAACCACTTCATGAAACATGCCCTTGCCTGCCTTTTGCTGGCGGCCTGCCTAACCGCTCTTTGCGCTGGCTGTTCCTTCAGCCCGCAAGGCACACCGCCAACCGAGCCGGTTGATGTTACGGCCATGCCAGACCCCACAACGCCTGCGCCAACGCCAAGTCCCACGCCGGAACCCACGCCTACACCAACGCCAAGCCCGACTCCCAGCCCTACGCCGGAACCCACGGCTTATCAGAGCGCGGCCTACCCGCTTACGCCCAAGAGCCTGCGCACGTATGAAGGCGGCCGTTATCCTGAAGAAACACCCCTTAACGAAGACCCCGAAAAGTTTTACGCCGTGGTGGATCTCACCAACCAGGTGGTGTTCATTTATGAAAAGGACGCGGCAGGCGAATACACCGTGCTTGTGCGCGAGATGATCTGTTCTTCCGGCATTGAGGAAGGCTCTCCCAGCCCGCGCGGTACGTTCCAGATGGGGGAGGATTACAAGCGCTTTGCGTTTTTTGTAAACTTCGGCTGTTACGCGCAATATTGGTCCCAAATTCGCGGGCGGATCTATTTTCATTCCGTTCCCTATTCCGAGCGGGATGACCGCTATCTCATCGAAGAGGAGTTCTGGCTGCTGGGCCAGCCGGCTTCCCACGGCTGCATCCGCCTGCTTCCGGATGATGCGCAATGGGTCTATCTTTACCTATGCCCTGGTTCCACCGTAACCATTACGGATGAGCTGCCCGCTGATCCCGCGCTTGTAGCACGCCTGCTGCCCAAAGAAACGCCGACGCCGGACTGTTACGAAATCGCAGAAGAAGAATAAGAAAGGAGAATGCTCATGGACCGCTATCCGTTCCCGAAAATCGATCTGCATCTGCATTTGGATGGTTCCATGCTGCCGGAAACCGCGTGGAAGCTTGCGCGCGAGCGCAATATCCCCATGCCGGCGGATACCTTGGAGGAATTTCGGAATTTTATCGTGCTTACTGCGGACTGCAAAAGCGTAAACGAATATCTTAAGCGCTTTGAGATGCCGCTCTCCATCTTGCAGGATCGGGATTCGCTCGCTAGGGTAACGCGCGAGCTCGTCTCGTTGCTCAGCGCCCAAGGGCTCGCCTATGCCGAGATTCGCTTTGCGCCGCAGCTGCATACGCGAAAGGGAATGGCCCAGCGCGATGCGGTGGAAGCTGTTCTTAGCGGCCTGCGTGAGGCGCTCGCAGAATGCCCGTCAATCCAAGCCGGCATTCTGCTGTGCGCCATGTGCATCGGTTCCGAAAAAGCAAATGAAGCCGAGAACCTGTTGACGGTGGAACTTGCAAAGGAATTCCTTGGGCAAGGCGTGGTCGGCGTTGATCTTGCCGGTGCGGAGGGGATCGTGCCGCTGTCGCGCTTTGCACCCGTTTTTGCGCGCGCCAGCAAGCTTGGCGTTCCATTCACCTGCCATGCCGGTGACAGCCAGGGGGCGGACACGGTAAAGGCGGCGCTCGATTTCGGCGCAAAACGGATCGGCCATGGGCACCACATCGTGCTCGATCGTGCGCTCTGCGCGCGCGCAATCCGCGACGGCGTAACGCTTGAAATCTGCCCCACGAGCAACATCCAGTGCCAGACCCAGCCTTCCTATGAAGCACATCCGCTTAAGCGGCTGATTCAGATGGGCGTTCCCTGCACGATCAACACAGATAACATGATCCTTTCGGACATCAGCCTGGACAAGGAATACGATCACTGCACCCACGCAATGGGCCTTAGCTATGCGGATCTGATTCGCTGCAACATCAACAGCGCCCGCGCTGCATTCTTGGCCGATGCGCCCAAAGCAGCCCTTATCGAGGCTCTGCTTGCCTGTTTGGATGCGCTGCCCGGCAAAATTTAGCTGTTTCCATTTTAAAAGGGCTTGACGAAATCCCCAGAGCATGATATTATATCCCTTGCCGCAATGCGGCTTGCATCGCGGGGTAGAGCAGTTGGTAGCTCGTCGGGCTCATAACCCGGAGGTCGTTGGTTCAAGTCCTTCCCCCGCAACCAAACGGATGCGCACGTCGGAAGATGTGCGCATCCCATATGGCGGCGTAGCTCAGTTGGCTAGAGCATTCGGTTCATACCCGGAGTGTCATGTGTTCGAGTCACATCGCCGCTACCAAGAAAAAGCTGGATTTTATCTGGCTTTTTTTGTTGTCCAAACCAAGTATATCGGCTCGTCAAAGTTCGTTCTGGCAACCTTTTTGCATTTTGCATGGCAACAGATTTTGCGCAATGTGTTATTTTTTAAGTCATATAGCAATTGCCCGCGGCTATCAGCCAATATGAATACACGCCATACCGCTTGACATAAAAAGGACCCCATTTGAGCGGCAACTCAAATGAGGCCGGCAAGATCGCAGGCATGGCAAACCGTCATATACTATAGTTGCCAATTTTAGTATGTCAGCCGTGTCTGCCTCTTGCAAGCATTTCCGGAATTTGCCTCGGAAAAATCTGCTTGCAGGACGTCCCAGGTATATGAGCAATGTGAATAGCGGCAGATATTTATATATTGATAGCTGTAAAATATGAAAATATATGCTATAATATAGCACATTAAAACATAAAGCGATTTCAAATATCGATCATACAAAAAGACAGGCTCTGCATGAGGCAAAAACTGATTGAATGCGGAATCACGACTCGTTCAGTTAGGAATTCTTGATTTGGAAAAATATAATAGACTGGCAAGCAACGCCAAATTACTGAAACAGAACTGTAGCACTTTGACCATCTGTATTTTAATTGAAGAATGGCTGAAAGGGAGGGCTCTGTAAAATGAAACAAAAATCAAAAACCCGCGAACTTATAATTGGCTTGCTGAAAAGCAACTGGATTTTGCTGGCAGGGATTTTTATTCTCATCGTGTTAAGCGCATCCCTTTCTTCCATTACCCCCATGATCTTTCAGAAGGTCATTGATGATCTTACCGTATTAAAGCTTCCTGCTTTACTTCTTTATGTGCTTGCAATCGTAGCGATTCCATTTGCAGTTACCCTATTGGATGTAGGCAAAACCAAGTTTTCCTTCACACTCACGAACAACGTGGGAAAGCAGCTGCGAGCGGACTTATATGAGCATCTGCTTAACGTGAAAATGCGTGAATTTTCCAAGGATAGCATACAGGGGTTCTTATATAGCATTACGCGCTACGTAGGGAAAATTTGCGACGTGTTCCTCGGTGGGGATGTTCTCAACTTTCTTGCAAACATTGTGCAGATTGCCACAGCGTTTATGTTTTTGCTGCTGTTGGATTGGACTGTGGCAGTTGGATGCGTTGTGGTAATTCCAATGCTTTTTTTGCTGATGAAATCTCAGCGAAGCAAGGTCGATCAGCGGGAATCTGCCTTGAATGACACACTGCGAGAAGGAGAAACCATCATCTCAGAAACGCTCAAAAACATGAAAATCGTTCGGATGTTCGGTGGGAAGGAGCATGAGGAGGAACGGTTCGCCCGTTGGCAGGAACGCAACATAAGCGCAGGCTGGGGCGTGCGCTTTACGCATGCTATGGCAGTAAAAATCCTGCCAAACTCTGTTGAGTAGCTGATGTATGGCGTGGTGTTTGTTTTCTGCATCGTTTCAGTCATACGAGGGACTATGACTACGGGTACGCTGGTAGCTGTTCTTTCTTATGTGCCGATATTTTACCGTTCTATGAGCGGGCTGTTGTCTGTCCAGATCGGCTTGAGCGCCGTGGCAAAGCCAATTCGGGGGTTGGACGAGATCTTTGCAATGGAGCGGGAGGAAGGGACAGAACCCTTGTCAATAGAAGAAGCGCATCTTTATAACGGGTCTGTTTTGCTGCGTTTTTCCGATGTGTTTTTTACGTATGGCCGTGTTCCGTGCAACGTTATGATTCCTGAGCTTGCCATTAACCGAGGCGAGTTCATTGTCATCGTAGGCGAAAGCGGCGGCGGAAAAACCACGGTTTTCGATCTGATCTGTAAATTCTTCGATCCTGCGGAGGGCGACATATATTTTATGGGCAGGGACATCCGTCCGATGCAGCCAGATGCGCTGCGCCGCTACATTGCCTTGATGCCGCAGGAATCGCTTTTATGGAACGAAAACATACCCGGCAACATTGCCTACCCGGAAAAGAAGCTTGATGAGGATAAGCTGGAACGGGTGATTCACGCCACAGCGCTGGCCGAACTGCACGAGCGGCTGGCTGCTGCAAAGGATGATACCATCGGCGAGTCTGGAAGCCGGATTTCAGGCGGAGAAAAACAACGCCTCTCTGTAGCACGCGCAATGAACAAGAAGGCATTTCTGTATCTGTTCGATGAGCCTACTTCCCTTATGGACAGCATCACGGCAGAACAGGTGTTTAGAAGCATACGGGCGCTCACGCGTGAGAAAAAGACGGTGCTTATGGTAACGCATAATCTGTCCCATGCGAAATATGCCGATCGAGTGTTAGTGTTTAGGAACAGCAGGATCGAAGGGTTTGATACCTATGAAACCCTTATGGCTTCCTGTGGATATTTCGCATCGCTTGTCAAGAGCTATTCAAGCTCTGCAGAAGGGACGGATAGCTGATTCTCAATACATCATGCCACACACGGCAAATAAATGCGGATAAATACACGCATTGCTTCGCCTGTTTATGTTTTTAAATGGCAGTACTGGCCTTGAGCTGCATTCATTATCAATATATAGAAGATAGAAGGTTGGTGAGACATTATACCATGTTCGCAGAATGTATGCCTTTATCCCTGTGGCATCCTATTCCTATCTTTTGAAAATACAGCGTTTTCACTTGTTTGCCATAAGGCCCCTTTCTGTCCAGATCCTTCAAAATTTGCACCACAGCAAAAGGAAAAGAACGGCTGTAATCGGATAAAATGCCCAAATTACTGCCGTTCTTTTCCTTTTTCAATTGTTCAGCCTCAGCGCCAGACAGCGTAGATTTTGTCTGGCCGCGTCCACTTATATTCCACAAAGGGATTTTCACGGATGTTGCCTTTGCGTACCCAGAAGCGGCGATCCGTAGCGTCAATGATGAAGCATGCGAGTGTGGCGCATTGGTCGATTTCCTTATCGCGCGGATTGCGCTGGTTGAGCACGGATTCCGGTGCGCCAAAGGTGCTGTTGAGCGTTGCGATCATATCCTCAATGCCGATTTGCTGCTTATCGCGCAGTAGGCGGCGCAACGTGTTATAGCGGTTTACCGTGCTGCCCTTTCTGCCATGAAGCAGGTGCCCGGGCGAAAGGAAATGATTGGTGTGGTAAAGCAGACCATCCTCCGGGTAGAGAATTTGCGCACCCATGGCCCCCGCTTCAATGCACATCATATCCCCATGCAGATTGCCGTTGGAAACCAGGAAGTTCATGGGCGCCATGTGCCGTACGGCAAAAAGGATATCCAAGCATTCCGCCCAGCTTCCCGTGCTGATGAATTTGCGGCGCACAATAGCGCTTGGCACACCAATGGGATCCGTTTCAATCTCGCGCGGCAGGCTGTTTATGGCAAGGCCAATGCCCGCCTGGTTCATGCCATAGCGTGCAAGCTGTCCTGCCTCCGTAAGGCAAAAGTAATCGGGTCCATCCTCCTGGAGCACTTCCAGCACAACGCCATGTTCCTCGGCCCAATAATACATATCCCAATTCTGTGCCGTAAGCACATGGCCATTTTTGGTGCGCTCCGGCATCGCACCGATGATGGAGCACTCCTCTGGCTCCTGCTCTTCGCTGGGGCCACCGTCATGGGAGCCATCAAAGCGAAGCAGTTCGGAGCGGCAGTTGACCGAAAGGATATCCTTGAACGCCAGGCCGGCGCCCTCCGCAATGCCGCGCATCTCCTCCATAAGCTCCGGCGCAAACGCCTCTATAGCAGGGATGAACTTTTGCGCCATGCTTCTCGCATAGTTCCAGGAAAGGTTCTTTTTGTTGTCAAAATAGTGGGTATAGTCGCTAACGGTACGCGCGATCAAAGCGGCGCATTCCCGGCCATAGGTGATGCCGCGCTCGTACGGCGTGCCGAAAAGAACGACTTTCTTAAACTTGTTCACGGTCTCTTATGCCTCCTAAGTTTCACTTAATCATTCAGCAGATGGCACGCAGCAAAGTGGCCGGGCTCAATCTCCTGCAGCTCCGG
>ERZ1643251.3811-NODE-3811-length-13596-cov-7.222657_pt1 | contig 13596 bp, 14 predicted proteins | sample MGYA00579261_ERZ1643251 | MGnify/ENA primary metagenome ERZ1643251 (study PRJEB29033, sample SAMEA4952267) | chicken gut metagenome | biome: Broiler Chicken; feature: Gastrointestinal Tract; material: Caecum | place: Ireland | collected 2018 | study: Broiler... | reverse complement strand
AATAATCTATAGTTGGTTTGTCGTGACTCTGTCACTTATGTTTGACAAACCTACATTATTTTTAATTTTATGTAAAATTAGACATCCATTAGTTGAATTACTGCTAAAATTAAGAGAATCATTACTCCAATTCCAGTTGTAATAAGCATACTCATTGTCTTATTTTCCATCTTTTCAAGACGATTTTTGTATCTTGTTTCACGTGCTTTTTGTTGTAAACTTGATATAGATCTAGAAAAAGTTAAAATTTGTTCTTGTTTTCTTTCTTGACGTCCTAAACTAAGACGATATAAAAGACGCATCATACGCATAGAATCACGAACCGGGTATTTTCTAGCAAATTCCATATATGGTTCTATAGAGTCATCCCCAGAGTTTATGGCATCAATCATTTCTTGCAATCCCTCCTTAAATATTTCAGGAGCATCTGCCATTGACTTACCAATAGCTACTGGTACTGTATAGTGTTGAATTAAAATTTCTAAACTCTTTAAATAATGTGGTAGCATAGCATCAATTTGATGCATATGTTGTGCATAAAATTTCTTTATATCACTGTAAGGCATTTTAAATATAAATATACCTATAACAAATATAATTAAAACTTTAACAGCGTTCAAGTCCTGAATCATAAAGAAGAAGACTAAAACCATTACTATGAGAGCATTTTTTATTCTTTTGTTAAATAAATAATCTGGACTTACATTGCTACCATATTTAGCTCTAACCAAAAAGTCCCAATCGCTTTCTTTTAAACGTAGGAATAACATTTGGTTATCACTTATCATTTGGTTAATATCAATTTGACCACCGAGGGTCATAATTACAAACACTATTATTGCTATTATAATAATTTCTATTTGCATTATTCTACCCCCACATCTTCATTATAGTATTTTTCTCCTGTTACTAGGAAAAAGGCATTTATTAATACTATGGCATGCAGTATTATTTGAACATACCACATATCTAACAGTTCAATATAATTTTCTTCACCTAACATATATCTTAATACGATTACTAATAAATAAAGAATTAAACCAAATCGCAAAAATCTACCATGGAAGTTCTTTCTGTCCATTTGATCTCGATATACTCCTTCAACAAGGGCATCGATATCTAGTGACATGTTTTCTAAGGCTTGTCCAGAATCTCTTGCACCTTCTTTAGTAATTTGTAAGAATAATTGGTGCATATTTTTAACCATATAATATGGATATTTGTCATTAAAATATTGAATTGATTCATCTATTGTACCATTTTGATAAGACATATCAATCATTTTCTTAACATCACCCAAAACTGGATCTTCTAAAATACCAGAATCTCTTACACCTTCTAGAGATTTTACGAAACTTTGAGTTGTATTAAATTCCATTATAACATTTGTTGTATAAGTTTGAATTTGTTCAAATATGTATTCGCTGTAAATTCTTTGAAGTCTTAAGTAAGCTAGATAAGGAATGAAAGCAACTGCTGCAATTGCATAAATTGCTGCAATAATTATACTATAAAAGTAAAAATATCCGACTCCTGCAGCTATACCTCCGATTATTATTACTTGTGTAAGATATTGTCTAGCGTTATATTCTTGCCCTAATTCGATTGCTTTTTCTCGAACCGTTTTAAAAGAATATGGAGCATATTTATCATAAATTCGTGATACATTACCAGTAACAAATTTATAAACATTTTCACTAGGATTTCGGCGATAAATAAGAACAAATATCGCAATTATTAATAATATTATTAACTCTGTAAAAGTTCCCATATTTACTCCTTTCTCTTATAGGCTTTCGATACTAGCTTCAGTTGTTGGAGTGGTTTCTTCCATCGAACCTTTAGACTTTTCAAAATAGTCTTGTTTCATTTCTACACCTTGAACACCTAAATAATCAATTAAGTATTTAGTAGGATTGTTGAATGTGTATTTTCCATCCAAACTTTTTTTGAAAATTACATTAGCCTTAGATTCATTTTTTTCATTAACATAAAACTCTACTACTTCGATTATCTCTCTTTGAAATCTTCCTAGTTCTTTACTCATATAACCTTTTACATGGATGCCTATTTGAACATAACGATGAATTGAGTTTAAAAACTGATCAACATCTTGACTACTTTCAAGCAAACTGTACATACGCATTGGAATATTAAATGCTCTATCTGAGTGGATTGTTGATATAATATTATGTCCAGATGATATTGAGTTACGAACTGCTGTAACTGCTTCTGCTGAACGAACTTCGGATAGTAAAATCCACCGTGGGTTTTGCCGCATGCAGGTTACCAAAACATCAGAATATGATGCAATGTTGTTAGTTTTCATAGCTACGATGTCACGATGAGGGAATATTTTATCTAAGTGCAATTCTAGTGTATCTTCGATAGTTATGATTTTTTCATTTTCTTTAGTATGGCTTGCTAAGTATTTAACAAGTTCGGTTTTACCAGAACCAGTTTCACCACTTACAATAATGTTACAATGGCCTTCGACACAGGTCATTAAAAAGTCATGCAAATCTTCAGTAACATATTGTTCGTTGATAAGCTTTTCTTTGTTAAGACGGATTTTGGCAGGCGTCTTACGAATAACACATGCTATACCATTAGTAGCAATTGATTCATGAACAAAGTTAAGACGAAGTTCAGCTGATTCAGCATCTAGGAATGGGTGCGCCATATTGAATGTTTTACCCATAACATTAGAACATTGAAAAGCAAGCTTTTCCATTAAAGCATTATTTATTTCTGGTCTATCAACCCGATAAACACCTTTATCAAGAGTTTTTAGCCACACTTGACCACCATTAGAATATGATACGTCGGTTACATTATCTTCCTCTAAAAACTCTTTTAAAGGTCCAAAATCAATTTGTGAAAATATAGCATCATTCACGATTTGTCACCTCTTTAATTCTTTTATTTATTGTCCTGTTGTTGGTGTCGATGGTACAGCAGTTGATGGAGTACTTGATGCATAGCTATCTATTATTTGTAACAATTGCGGATTAGAGTATGATACTTCTGCACCTTCTGTTGTGTATAACTCATTTCTTGGAACAGGATAAAGATCCATATCTGAAATAGTTTTTATTAGACTAATATAGTAAAACATTTCTGTTTTAACAGCAAAAACTAAATGAGCTGGTTCCTTTCTTACTTCTGAGTCAAAAACATTATTACCCGCAGAATCTTTGACAGCTATTACTTCGATACTGTTAATGAATTCGTCATACATATACATATTATCTACTTCAACTTCTAACCACAAATCAATTTTATCTCCAGGATAAATTGAATTTGCATAAGTTGTATTATTATCGACATCCATATAAACAAGAGTATAACCATCTGGTATATCTTCTTGTTCTCTTTCTTTTAATTCGTCTTTTTCTACTACTTGTTCGCGATAAAACATCGCGCCTTCTGCAATAGATGTTTCATTTTTAACGTAATAACCTACTAATTGATTACTGTTAGTTATAATATTAGCATTTTTCAAAAAGTCACTGCTTATTTCTACCATTTCATAGTCTTCTGCAGTAATCATTTCAGTTGCTGTAATAGTTCTTGTTGCCACTGGTACCCGTTGGGGATTTATGGCATTGGTAACAGTCATGTTATAAAAGAACCATAAAACTATAACCCCTGTCAATACTGCTAAAATAGTAATTGTATTTCTATTTAGTAAAATATTTTTAATATTTTTTAGTAAACTTCCCATTTTAGCCTCCCCTTAAAATTCGTCTCCATAATCGACTCCATTATCGATTATTCTACTTCTAATCATATTTAACAATTGAACATTCGTTATTTCGGTAGCACCACTTTCTGTGTTATATGTTTTATTTCTTGGCACTGGTGTTACAGTCATATTTCCCATAAATTCAATGACTTTCAAATAACGATAAATATTGGTCTTTACAGCAAATAATAACCAGGCTGGTCTGTTTCCACTTGTAATATCAAACACATTATTACCATCGGCATCTCTAACTGCTAAAACTTCAATTCCTTTTATAAATTCACTAAAATAAACTAAATCATCTTCTTTAGTACTTATCCACAAATCAATTTTATCTCCAGGGAAAATTGAATTTGAGTAAGTGCTTTCAATGTTAACACGTAATTGATAAATAGTATAACCATCTGGTATTTGATCAAATATAGAATTTGGTAATTCTTCTTTTTCAACTACTTGACTATTATAAAACATTCCACCTTCTGGAATAGAAGTTCCAGTATCAACATATTTTCCAACAATATCATTAACACTTGTTAATACATCAGCATCAGATAAGAAACTACTACCAATATCAACCATTTCAATGTCATCGGAAGTTATCTCTTCTGTAGCAGAAATGGTTCGGGTTGCTACTGGAACTTCTGTTGGATTAATAGCATTATTAACACGGTAAAAGTAAAAACCCGCTAATACTGCTATTCCAGCAACAACCCCAATTATTGTGACTGTTGTTCGATTTGTAAAAAACTTTTTAAAAGTATTAATTATGCTTCCCATTTTATTCCTCCACTTTTAATATTTAAAATGCTTCTTTTCCTTCTAATATCGCATCAATTCTTTCCACTATATCAAATGTTTCAGAATCTCCCATAACATTAAAGGTATTTGATTTACTTTTAATTTCAACGCTAACTTTTGGTGGTGCTTCATATACCCCATAAAAACTTACAGTATATACGTTGCTAGTTGATGCTGTTTCAGCAAACCTTCTTAGAAAGCTTTCGTAAAATTTTTCTTTATTAATTTTTACTTCACCAAATGTACGATAGTATGAATAATCTACAGCATCAATAAAAGCTGCTTCTGTGATTTCTTTTACTACATAGTAATCTTGAGTTGTTGAAGTAGTCAGATTTTGAACTAATAACATTATAACTACAATAAATACACCAAGTAGTACTAACCAGTATCCCCATAAAGCATTTTTCATTAACTATTCACCCCTATCTCCATGATGGACCACCAATAACGGTATATTGACCATTTTCATCACGAACTGATTCAGACCATCCTTCCCATGTTTCCCAATAATTTTGAGAATTGGCTTTGTTATCTTCATCCGAACGACTAGCAGCATTTGTTCTATTTCTAACAGTTATTTGTTCTCCATATTTATCTATTAATTCATCAATAAGATCACTGTAACAGAAAATATTAGCAAATTTTGTTCCATCATCAGCTGTATAAGCATAGCAAGTCAAGCTATCGTTAGCATAACCACCTTCTTCTTCATGATTATCATTATATTCTTTTAAATCATTAACAATATCTGCAGTCATTCTTATACTGAAGTCTAATTCAGAATTTTCTTCATCAATCTTATCATCAAAAATTGTTTCATTTGCTTCTTGTATTTGTTCAATTGCTGTATCAGCTTTTAATCTTAACAATTCCAAGTATCCTAGTGTAGTTGTAACATCCCAGTTATAACCATATTTTCTATCAGCAGAATTGAAATCAGTTGTTGAGATAGGGCGAAAGTTTAATTGAATTTCATCAAAATTAAATACACATTCCGGACAATCAAATTCACAGTCTGGACATGTTCCTGGATCTCCCCAATAACATTCATCTTCATCACAAATAAAGTCGCAATCTGGGCAATCATCTGGACGACATGGAGAATAGTAATGACATGTATATTCACCATCGAATGTTCCAATTTCTTCTTTCGCAGCTGCTACACTGCTACTTTCATTATCACCATTGAAGTCTATTAATCTTCCAACTTCACCAGTATCATAGAATTCACCAAGGTCTTCAATCATTAATTTAAAGATACCACCACCAGTTGTTTTCGTTGAAACTGGCAATGCATTAATCAACTCATCTAATTTTAAAGCATTTCCAGTATAACCACTATTAACTGTTACTTTACCGTTTGCTTCTATTTGATAGAATATCGTTGGAGTTATATAATCTTGAGACTTCTTAACAGTTTTTCTGATAAATGTTGCATCGGAAATCATACGGTCAGATGTTCTGCAACCTTTGGTTGTATCACAAATTGTAAATGTTTTTTGAGAGTATACGGAATTACCATAATCACTAACATAATTCCATTCATCAACATTTAAGTCTAATGATCCATCAAAATTAACCGGTTCTTCTTGACATTCATAATTTTCATTAGTATCGCCCTTACAAATTACTACTTCACTTTCTTCTTTAAGTGTGTCTTCTTGAGCTTCTAGATAGTATAAATCTTGATTATTTTCTGATGCAATTATGTCATAATAAGGTGTAAACTCATCTTCATAATGATATTCACTATAATAGAACCGTATTCTTTGTGAGAATAGATATTCGTTATCCCATGCTGCTGTACAACCGTTATATGCCTTAATGGCATTAACATATTCAGTATAGCCTTCGCTCATTCCTGTAGTAGCTTTTGTAATATCTGCTTTTATCTCTTGTTCTAATTCACTCCTGCTTCCAGATGAACATGAACCTGAACAGCCAGTTTCAGGGTCATTTGAACAACTTCCTGAGCACGAATCAACATAACTATAACTACCTTCCTTTTCTTGGGTTTTTACATATCCAGTTTCACTAGTATTAGTATCTTCTACTGCTTCAACACCATCATAGCTACCTGATGAATACCATTCTGTACCACTACCACAACATCCACACGAACATGAAGTCGATGTTATATTTGCCAAAGCAACAGTTGCCTTTACATATAAATCATAATTTTCAATCATCTTTTTTTGAGCAGCAATTATATCAGTAATAAATTGTTCTCTATCAATTCTCTTATCACTTGTATCTCCACCGGTGTAGCAATCCTTTTGTCCTTCAATGTGTGATGTTAATTGGAAGAATCCACCACAGTCTACATCTTCTACTACTGGGTTTAGCTTGATTCCGCCTTGAATACCATCATTAATTGTTTCCTTGTAATCTTCTTTGCAGAATACTTGACAATAGTCGTTATCAACTCCACCATTTTCTACAGTAAGTTGATATGTGTTATCTGCGTCATCGATATTATTTAAAATACATTTTTTGATATTTTCATCTGTTAAAACTTCGGCGATAGCGTCGTTTTCGTCATCGCTACAAACTGGAACAGAAATTTTTGTTTCACATACTGCTTCAGTACAACCATTTATAACGCCTGAAAAACTTCCATCGAGCCCATTACTATCTAATTTATCAATAATAACCATTCTTTGAAAATCTCTACCATAGATATCTCCAAGAATTGCTCCAATATATTCTTTATTTGGGTCATAGTATTTATACGTTACAGTAAAATTTGCTTTACTATTGCAATCTTCAGTATCTTCTGTTGCTATTCTAGTTACATGAATACGTAATCTAATAGTTCCATTTCTATATCCATTTTCATCTGGAGTTATAATTCTAGCTAAGTCATCAGTGCTTCCTAATTGCAGTCTTATCCAATTTCCATTTGTATCGAAATATTCAATATAATCAATTGTACTTTCATTTGTATCACAACCATTACATGTGATATTAAAATTATTAATATATGCACCATCACCAAAATTTTTAATTTCTAGATTAGCATATATGAATTCTTGAATTTGATTTTCGTCTCTTGATTCTTGAACAACATTTGTTACTCCCGAAACTACTGTTGATTCTGTGCGACCTTCTTTTATATATTCATATGCTGCATTCATACCAATATCAAATATTTCTTTTGCTGCATAAACTATTGCATATGAATCTGTTCCATATGAATAACCATTCAACGTTATACTTGGGTCATAATTCCATTTTTCATATACTCTATCTAAAAACTTCTTGTATTGTTGCTGACACGCCGGACCAGAGCTGGTACAATTAGTAAATCCCAAAGATGAGATTTGATTTAATCTAACCAATGTATTTAAAGCCTCTGGATTCCAACCTGCCCAATCTGCTCCAGAAGTAATAAATGCACCTGCTTGATATAACATAAATGGTGTACTGGTTTGACTATCATTACCACCCCAACCAAATAGTCCTAGAGTATATGCTCTTATAGCTATACTAGTGGCAACATACAAATCTGTACCTGACAATTGGGCTACATATGGATTTGGGTTAGTTTCTGGAGTAGGGTCGCTCGTTTCATAAGTATTATTGAAATTAGTATATCCCACTTTTAGCATTTCAAGTATACCATAATCGTGTGCACGAACTATTTCACTGTTTTCTGCTCCTAATATACGAATAAGTTTATAGTCTGTAGTTGATGATTTATGTGGGTCTAAACAATATGAAATATATGTGTTATCGCCAGTTGTTAGATTATACTTATAAATCCAAAAGTTTGCACTACCAGTTTTAAGGTTTGATATATTTATTCTACACTTTTCATCTCCAGACGAGCAATCTTTTGATTCCTTGTATATTATACTTTTATCGTCGCTTAGCGCATTTACATTAGTAAAGTTAATAAAAAATGCCACTAAAATTAATAAACCACTCAACACTTTTTTCATATTATCCTTCTCCTACGTCTTATTACTATTACCACTGCTACCCCCCCGCCAATTACAATTAATGATATACCGCCAACTATAATTGGAGTTTTATATTTATCCCAAAAAGCTTCATACCATGGATTATCTTCCTGATCATTTTCGCTTTCATTATGCCTTCTTGCATCTTCTTCATATATTCTATCAAAAAAATCACCATAACTCATCTCATCAAATGTAACATATCTTTGGCATAAATAATAATCTTCCATTTGATTACATATCGGATATGTTGAATATTCATTATATCTAGGTAAATTTAATCTTAAAGTTCTTAAAAGATTACCTTCACAACCAGTGGCTGATGAAGAATATACTTCGATTTCATATCTAGCAACTTGACTAATATCCTCTCTAATAATTGCCAAATTGCCGTTGTTAGTATCTGAAAAATTATACGTTGTTGTTTCTCCTGTTTCTTCATTGGTCACTTCCACATAAACTTTTTCTGTTAGATTTAAAATATTTATTTGTAAAGCGTTTACTTTTTGAACAAAAGTTTCTTCATATTCCGTACCTAAAATAACATCCGGTGGACTATATTCATCAGGGGCTAGTTCTATTTGAATTTCTTCATAACTAGCTTCAATATGAGATACCTCGCTGTTAAGCTCTGCTCTTTCCTCATAACTGCATGTTACTGCACTAACAGATGATGTAAATACTGCAAAAGTAACTAATGAAAATAAAAAGTACTTATATTTAGACATTTCGACACCTCCTATGATTTAGTTTACCATATATAGAGTTTTTTTTCAATTATAAATTGCCTCTAAATATGATTTGTGGTATTATTTATTAAGAATAACAAAAATTATGGAGGATTAATGAAGAAATTTTTATTAGTGTTAATAATTTTAATTGTCTCTATATTTATATATTCACGATTTATCAACACTAGTGGATTTAAAGTTGTCGAAGATGCAATTCCTGTTGCCAATCTGCCAGATTCATTTGAAGACTTTAAAATAGTACAATTTTCAGATGTTTTACTAGGTTCTACTAAAAGTGTTGAAGATTTAGAAAGTATAGTTAATAGAATAAATGAATTAAACCCAGATATCATTGTTTTTACTGGAGATTTAATTGCAAAGGATTATGATATTAGTGAAGATGAAATTTTACAAGTTAAAAATTTACTTTCTTCTTTAGAATGTACTTTATATAAATATGCTGTAATTGGAGATAGCGACAATAATAATTTAGATTTGTATAAAGAAATAATTAATGATAGCGATTTTTTATTATTAGATGATGCATCAACTTATATTTTTTATCAAGATGTTACTCCAATTAAACTAACCGGACTTACCAATCCCCAAAATTTAGAACAAGCATTATATATAACAGATGAACTAGAAACGGTTTATAATATAGTATTAACTCATAATCCAGACAATATAGAAACCATTGCTAATAGCGATGTAGATTTAGTTTTAGCTGGCCACTCTTTATTAGGACAAATAAGAATTCCTTTCTTTGGGGGCGTAATAAAAAAAGAGGGTGCTCAAAAATACTTAGATCATAAATATCAAGTTAATAATACTAGTTTATATGTTTCAGCCGGTTTAGGTACTGATAATAATATTAACTTTCGATTATTTAATAAACCTTCAATTAATTTGTATAGATTACAAAAGGAATAGTCAATTGTGACTATCCCTTTCTTTTTATAAGTATTCAACTACTTTAAAATTATTATTTAAACTAGCAATTAATTCATCGGTTTCGTATTGAGAAAATTTTTGAGCAAAATTGCTAGCATCCATCAAAAACATATCTGGATAATTTATAAATATTTCTTTATAGACATTTGTTCCTAAATCTTTAATAAATTTAAGATTGGTTTCTACTAGATCTCCATGTTTAGTTAATAAATCTAAAATTTTCTTCGGAGTATTATTCATAAATTCTTCTATATCTTCTTTAGCAAAATCGTACTTTTCTAAAAAATTCATGCAGCTCGTCCCCTTTTTTCCTCATTAGAAGCCATCAACACTTCATCAATTGTTGTAGCTAAAACTTTTTCATCTCCCCCAAATATTTTAAACGCTTCCATAAGCATTTCTTTTTGACTTAATCCTTTATCCCCAATTTCATCTAATCTGGCAAACACTTTATCCTTTTCATCAATCATAGCAAATGCTTCTAACAAACGCATAGCATTTTCCTTTACTTCTGATAAATCTTCATCCATATTATTGTCAGTTTCTATTGGGGTATTACTGGGAATTTCCTTTTCTACACCTTCAGTTTTAGACATTATATAATCAAAAGCTCTTTGACTAAAAATGAATGATGCATATGTCCCTTTTTCATTTTTATAAGTTACACCAACAGCATCAGCTTTAGCCATTCTTTTTATAACCATTTCAATTGGTTGAGTCAAATGACGTGGATTTTGTTGGTATGCTGCAATGAATCCCATTTCTTCAGCAAGTTTTAACTCTCTTTCTAATTCTTGAGGTTCAATGGCAAGTACTATCGTTTGCGATGGTTTTTTTAGTTCTACGCCATGGCTTTCTAAAACATCTAATGATTCTGGATTAGCAGTTATTAACGATGCTGCAAAGGTATAAATTTGATTTTTATCTTGTTCCTTATAATTTTTTTCAAGTCTATTTTTTAAATCAATTACTTTTTGTTCCATAATCTCATCCTTTCTAATATGCCATTAGAGGTACTTTTTTAGGATCTAAACCACTAATTTGTAATACATTAATTGTATTATTCAACCCCTTTAAGTCATATTTAACCAAAACATTTGGCATGAGACTTATGTCTCTAGCTTCTTTTCCTAAAGCCAATAATTTATCAATTTTTTGTGTTAGTTCTAAATCATATAATATTTCGATATTTTCACGCAATATTTTTAAATCAATATTTTTATTTTTTAACTCTGCTACATTATTCTTTAATGTTTCTGCATTATAATTTGTTAGTAATTTTTCAATTGATTTTGCGTTATAGTCTTCAGGATTTAATCCACATTCACGCATTACTCCATATAATTTTTCTTTTTCACTTTGTTTATCTTCAACTATTGGAGTTGGTTCAGAAAATATTGGAGCAGATGAGCTTTCAACTTGTGGTGTTGGTTCAGCTGGTATATTTTCTTCAATCACTTTATTAAAAATATCTTCTAATATCGGTTCACTATCAGCACTAGCTTTAATTGGTTCTAGGTCACTAACAGCCCCAGTTTCTTCAGTCTTTACTTCAGGTTGTACTGCAGTTGATTCCTTTTTAGCTTCTACTAAAACTTCAGTTATAGTTTTTCCTGATGCTTTATCTCCACTTTTAAATGAAGCATCATATTCATATAAAGCATCTTCTGGGAACATCAATATTTTAGCGGCTTCTCTTTGTTCATTTTCCGTGAAATCAAATTTTTCTAAAAGAGAAGTTATTTCATCACGAGTTATATTGATATTACCTGCTAGAGCTAAATCAAAATATTCATTTAATTTGGCTTGATTACTTAATGCTTCATCTTTTCTAATCCCCAATTCTTCAACCTTGGTTATAGCATTGTTCATCTCAGCTTCGACACTTTCTAATTTTTCAGAAGCTTTTTTGTTTTCTGCCACTACTTTAGCAATTGTATCTGGCAACATTTTATTAACTTTTTCATTTATAACGTCCGGATCAAAATCAATTTTTAATCGATCTAAAACCGTAGCAAAATCATTTTTATTAATGCTACTTAAAACTGACGTTAATTTTTCGCCTTCTTCAGCTAAAGTCTTTTCTTCTGCAGTTAAATTTTCAATTTCCTTAATAAGGACTTCTTTTTCGTTTTTAGTTCTTTCTTGAGTTTCAATAGCATCTTCTCTTTCTTTAGTCATTTTAGTTAGAATAACACTATCTTCACCACGAAGATTATATAATTTATCAAGTAATGTCCTTACTTCAGTTGACAACATCTTCATTTTAAATCACGCCCTTTATTCTTCATAAATTATAACAAAGAAAAAGTAAAATGTAAATATTGTAAATACAAAAAATTTCGTTTGTAAAGCGAAAACGAAAATGTACAAATAGAAGTATTGTATGAAAATGACTATTTTTGGCTTACTCAAAAAACAATGGCCGAATTATTTAATGTAAAAGTCAATACAATTAATTATCATTTAAAAGAAATATTTACATCTAATGAGTTAAAAGAAAATTCAGTTATTCGAAAAATTCGAACAACTGCTTCTGCTGGTAAAGGATATAATACAAATTTTTATAGTTTAGATGCTATTATTGCTGTTGGATATAGGGTCAATTCAAAGGAAGCTACTAGCTTTAGAATATGGGCAACAAATACATTAAAAGACTATATCAAAAAAGGATATGTTTTGAATACTGAATTACTAAAAAATGGGCCAAAATTTGGTAAAGATTATTTTGATGAGTTATTAGTTAAGATCAAAGAAATTAGAGCTAGTGAAAGAAGATTTTATCAGAAAATTACAGATATTTATAAGGAATGTAGTTACGATTATGACAAAAATAGTAAGATAACTAAAGAATTTTATAAGAATGTGCAAAATAAATTACATTATGCTATTACAGGAATGACCGCTCCAGAAAAACTATTTATCTGAAAAAGAGTTAAAAGAATTAAATAATTTAGTATCTATGTATCTAGATTTTGCTGAAAGACAAATTAGACTTGGACATATTATTTCTATACAAGAATGGAAAGATAAATTAGAGATGTTTTTAAATTTCAACGAATATAATATTCTAAAAGATAATGGAAAAATTAAAAGAGAAATTGCTGATAAACTTGCATTGGATGAATATGAAAAATATCGCGTAGTACAAGATCAAAAATACATATCTGATTTTGATGAATTGGTATTAGAAGCGAAAAATATCGAAAGAATAATTTTTGGTAGTAAATTTCTAATATTTGAAAGGCTAAAATAATAAAAGAAGAAGCATGAATAGTGAATATGCAGAAAAGTGATTAAATAAGTTAAAAGATTATTGGATTAAAAAAAAATATAGAAAGCGCAGTATCATTATTTACTAAAACAACTTTTTATCAAGAAACACCATTTATGAAAC
>ERZ1643251.3810-NODE-3810-length-13601-cov-4.690684_pt1 | contig 13601 bp, 8 predicted proteins | sample MGYA00579261_ERZ1643251 | MGnify/ENA primary metagenome ERZ1643251 (study PRJEB29033, sample SAMEA4952267) | chicken gut metagenome | biome: Broiler Chicken; feature: Gastrointestinal Tract; material: Caecum | place: Ireland | collected 2018 | study: Broiler... | reverse complement strand
TCCCAGATCCAGCGTCACAGCATGTCCTATTTCCTCGTTTTGAAAAATCGATATTACCTTTCCCTCTGCGCAGGCCAGCACCTGGGTTCCCTGCTCTGCGGAGAAAATCACAGCAGGATTGTATTTATACTGATCCAGCGTGGCAAAATATACGCTTCCATCCATGCTGTAGGGAAGCAGAACTTCGCCGCTTACCGGACGTGTAAGACCGTTTCCTTCAGAAAAGCTTAATTCCTTTTCTATTACTACGCTTTCTCCTGCTGCTTCCTCTCCCTGCTCATCCGCTGCATTCTCCTGCTGTGCATCTCCGGAGCTCTCCTGCGCCGCCTCCTGATTACCGTCTCCTTCGGCGCTCTCCTTTTGTCCATCACCTTCGGTCACGGAACTGTCATCCGTAAGTCCCGGAATCTCTACAAGGTTCGAACCAGCCTCCATGGGCATATAATCCAGATCATTCTCAAGCACAGAATCTGCCTGCGCCTCCGCATCCTGGAGCGCCTGTGTGCTCTGAGGCGTCTGTGCCGGATCATTTTGCGCAATACGTCCATCACTTTTGCTGTCTTCCTCCAAAGCCGTAAAATCAATGGTATAACCATCGTCCTGGGATTCTACATTTCCTTCCTTCATATATATCCCCGTCAATGTCAATGCGGTCAAGACAAAAGCGGAAGAAGCAATCATAATAATACGCTCTTTTTTTATACTGTTTTTCCTGTTTCTTCTCATTTTCCATTCCTTCCTTCCAAAACATCCATCGTGCTTTTCAAGACTTTTTCTTCACTTTTAGTCTTGCCGAAAAGACCTGGTTTATTCAGGACTGTTCATATTTGTCAAATGTAATATTTTGAAAAAAATAGGAAAGAATGGTTTGATAATCAGCGCCCTCCAAAGCCATCTCATTTGCGGAAAACTGGCTCATGCCAAAGCCGTGTCCCACGCCTTTTACCTGGAAAATTACTTTTTTCCCTTCCTCCTCTATTTTAAAGCAAGGGCTGGAAAGACCCAGCTTTTTTCGCAGCCATTCGCCGGTGAATGAGGCGTTTTCTCCTGTCTCATATGAGGCGATGTCCACCCATTCCACGTATCCGGCTTCGTCCCTGATAAGTTTGATAATGCTTCCTCCCAGCAGCTTTTCAAGCTTTTCCTTATCATATTCAGCATAGGAAAGATAATCCGGAGAAAGATAGTCCTTCGGGCACTCCACCCCCGACAAATAAGTGTATTCCTGCCCCAGAAATTCTCCGGCGCTCCTGGTTGTTCCCGCACTGACATGAAAAAAACAGGCCTCTATGGGCAGCCCTTCACTGGTGAGATAAATCCCCTGTGTGCTGCTCACAGCCTGTCTGACTTTTTCCTGGTATTCCGAATAGCCGCTGCCCCACATTTCTTCCATCTGATCATAGGTGAAGTAAGAATCCTTCCGCAGAATCACTTCTCTACTTCCCTGCTTTACCTGTCTTCTCAGCTCGCCGATCACCTCTGTCCTGAGAAGCACGGCTTGAGCCTTCAGGCACTCGGGCTCGTAATCCACCGGGATTACCAGAGGAAGATATCCGCACAGGTATTCCTCCATGGTAATGGTGAGTCTGCCGCGGACATCCTCCAGATACAATATAATACCCTCATCCCGGAAAAGATTTTCATCTGCTCCGGGCAGGCTTTCTTTTTCTCCGCTTCCCGTAATAAGCATGGAAAATATATAAGGCAAAAGAATAATAAAGCATATGATTTTGAAAACTTGTTTTGGTTTTTTTATGGCAGCTGTTCCTAAATAATCTGTCTTTTGTTATATTATGCCTTCATTTCATATTTTGCTACATCTACATGCTGAATCGTCCCGGCCATCCCGTTCTCGTACAAAAAAATGCCCGTGCTGCGTATGACTCCCATTGTCTGGTTGTCCTGTCCCTTCAGGGCAAAATCTGTGGAAACATTCTGCAGGCAGACCGCCCCCACTCCCTTATCCGCCAAACGGTACAACACATCCTCTCCGTTTTCATCTCTGCACCAGATCTGCAGCCTGGACCAAATGGCATCGTTTTCGTCTATCCAGCCGTTTCCATCCTGGTCATATCGTGCCAGATCACGAAAACCGTCTCCGCTTGCCGTTCCAAACAGCTCACTGCCATCATTAATCACGCCATCTCCATTTTTGTCAAGAGCCAGATAACCGCTGCCGCTGCCCAAAGAAGAGATTTTATCCATTTCTCCATCCGCATCAATATCAAAGAAGAATTTTTGATCCGACAGCTGAGCAGCATCCGTGTCCAGATTGATCACCAAAGGATCACACAGCTGGGCAGTGGAAATTTGAAATTCATCTCGATAATACTGACTGAATTCCCGGCTCATATTCACTTCCACCTGAAAATTCAATCTCCTGCCATCCGAGGTGACCACCGTACCCACTGTGGAAAAAGATGTGTTTTCTTCCTCCATATGCCAGTGCTCCCTTGTGTAGGTCAGCTCCTTTCCCTCCAATATGGAAGAAGATTCAACGCTCCAGGCTTCTATACCGAATCTGCCTTTCCTGGAACCGAATAGAAGTTCAAAAATATACCGAACAGTCACTTCTCTGATCTCCAGAGCCACACGGCTTGCAGCGCTTCGTATTCCGGCTCTGTCTGCACTCAGGGTGTAACGGCTTTGACTCGTCCATATTCCTACGGCGCTTTTGCCAAGCACACTGTTTTTTTCCTGTTTTCCTTCATTTTGATCTGAGTACGCAAGGGAAGCCCCGCTGCCGGCTGATCCGCTTCCCTCCCGGCGCTGTGCAATACCATATCTGGTGACCGTCATATCAGAAGCATAATAATTTCTGGACGACTCCATCCCAATGATACCGGAACTGATTTTCAATTTCTTTCACGCTCCTTTGATGAGCACCCATCCTGCACTCCTTCTCCGGCTTCGCCCTCCCTGACGGCAGCCGACAAGCTCCTGCAGAACTTCCTTTATGACCAACATCCTGTCCCTCATAAAAAAAGAAGGCAGTCACGGGAGACATCCTTTCTCCTCTATAACTACCATCCATGGTCTCATTCTGTATTCTCAGGCGGCGGTTGGCCCGACTGCCGCCTGGTAATACATATATCGACTCCACTGTTAAAAACTTTAGTCTATTTGGGATCTCTTTCCCTCCCGGGTTCATCCGCTCCCACCCCGGCATGAGGCCGAACAAAATTTGCCGCTGCGCCCGGCTGTGCCAGATTTACAGGGCCTCCAGGATTTATGGGCTGTCCGGCTTTGTTTTTTGCCTGCGCCAGTCTGGCTGCCATAAGGCTTGCAGCCATCTCCCTGGAAATTACAATATTTCCCCCATAGGGATTGATCACAAACCCCAGCGCAGGACTGGCGTTACCCTTGGGATCCCTGCGCAGCAACATGGCCGCATAATCCTCAAATTTCAGAGCAAAGGTCTGCTGGTCTTCCTCATCCTTCCATTTCTTCAGCTCCATCCTGTCCGTAAACGCCATAAAGAAACGTTTTCCGTCCTGAGTGGTCAGCATGGGAAACTGCACCCTGCTTCCCGGCGCAAGCTTTGCCTTCCCTGTCTCGTCCCTTTCCGGAGTCGGCTCTATTACGGCTGGAGCCAGAAAAGACGCTTTCATCATTTCATTTAAGAACATATTTCTATGGTCCGGTGTATCCTCCGCCTTCATCAGCTCTATGGCTCCCACCAGCATGGGATTGGACACGGGCTTATTAAATTCCATATTCTTTTCCTCGATTCACATATATTACAGACTGCACTATACCCTGTTATAATTAATCAGACAGCCCTTCAAAATAATCTGCCTTTCCTCGTCAGTCAACTCTCCCAGGCGAAGCTGAAACTCCTTAAGCCCTTCCCGGTCTACCACATAGGCGCAGATAGAATCCTGCTTTTCCTCCACTGCCTTCTTAATATCCGGCAGAAAAAGGTAATCCAGATTCCGGAAGGGAAGCTCTCCTTCCGGAATCAAAAAGGGAAGCATCCCCCAGTTGATCAGGTTAGAACGGTAACGCTTGGTTGCATATTCATTGGCAATATTTGCCCAGCCTCCCAAAACCTTCTGACAGGAAGCCGCCTGCTCCCTTGCGGAGCCATCTCCCGGCTTTACGGCAAAAATCGTGGATCCAAATCCGGTATTTGCCTGATAAGCTCCGGAGAATTTTGTGTTTATGACATCCATAACCTCTTTCAGCGCTGGTACCGCCTCGCAGATCTGTTCTCCCTTCATGCGAGCCTTCTCCGCCTTCTGAATCTCCTTTGCCCGTCCCACGTATTCGGGGTCCTTCCGGCTCAGGGTAAACTCAGCCAGTCCCAGAGGATTGGAACGGTAGGATGAAGTTTCACCGGAAGGAATCAGCTCATCCGTTGTGGTGACAGGATCGTGAATCTCGCTGACAACCTGCAGCACAAGGTTCTCGGGAAGCTCTCCCATTTCAGGCCAGTCCTTAATATTGGGACCGAAGTGAATCTCCACATCAGGATCTGCCACACCCTTGGAGTCAAATACACGGTTTGCATAAATTTTGCTGTCAAAATGATATTTATATTTTCCAAGCTCACCATCAAATTCCGTTGCGGGAGTGAGCGTTCCCTGATTTGCAGCTGTTGCCGCAATGGAGCGGGCATCCATAAGCGCCACTGAAGCAATCTGTCCGCTCTGCAGCTTGGAGCCCTCACGGTTAGGGAAATTTCTGGTGGAATGACGGATGCTGAAAGCATTGTTGGCAGGCGTATCCCCCGCGCCGAAGCAGGGACCGCAGAAGGCTGTCTTCATCACTGCTCCGGTTTCCATAAGCGTAGCCGCACATCCGTTCTTGATCAGCTCCATATAAACAGGCATGGAAGCAGGATATACACTCAGTGTGAATCCGTCGGAGCCGATATAGCGTCCCTTCAGAATATCTGCAGCCGCACAGATGTTTTCAAAACCGCCTCCGGCGCAGCCCGCAATAATCCCCTGATCCACTATGAATTTTCCGTCCCTGACCTTATCCTTTAAGGTAAATTCCACAGCGCCGTCCAGGCTTACCTGCGCGCGCTTCTCCGTCTCATCCAGAATATCCATGAGATTTGCGTTTAATTCCTCGATACTGTAAGTGTTGCTGGGATGAAAGGGCATTGCAATCATGGGACGGATGGCAGACAGATCCACCACGATCATGCCATCGTAGTAGGCTGTCTCCCCGGGGCTCAGTCTGACATAGTCCTTCTTTCGCCCATGAATCTCGTAAAATTCTTCAATGGTCTCGTCCGTTGCCCAGACAGAGGAAAGACAAGTGGTTTCCGTTGTCATAACATCAATGCCGATGCGGAAGTCAGCGCTTAAGGAAGCCACTCCAGGGCCCACAAACTCCATTATCTTGTTTTTCACATATCCGTTTTTGAACACTGCTCCGATAATGGCAAGCGCCACATCCTGAGGGCCTACCCCTTTCGCAGGCTCGCCTTTTAAGTACACGCCTACCACATCGGGCATATTAATATCATAGGTCTGATTTAATAGCTGCTTTACCAGCTCCGGACCGCCCTCTCCCATAGCCATGGTTCCCAGAGCGCCGTAACGGGTATGAGAATCAGAACCCAAAATCATCCTGCCGCCTCCCGCAAGCATTTCCCTGGCGTATTGGTGGATTACCGCCTGATGAGGAGGAACGTATACGCCGCCGTACTTTTTGGCACAGCTCAGCCCAAACATATGGTCGTCTTCGTTTATGGTTCCTCCTACGGCACATAGAGAATTATGGCAGCTTGTCAGCACATAGGGCATAGGAAATTTGGTCAGTCCCGATGCTCTTGCCGTCTGGATAATCCCCACAAAGGTAATATCGTGGCTGGTCAGCTTGTCAAAACGTATCTTCAGCTTGTCCATGCTGCCGGAAGTGTTATGGCTTTCCAATATTCCATATGCTATGGTAGCCTTTGCCGCTTTCTGTCTGTCAGCATCCTTCCCAGTTTTCTGCTTTATCTCCTGGACTGCCTGAGGCGTGTCGGCAATGATGTCCGTGCCGTTAATCAGGTAGGCGCCGCCTGAAAATAATTCTATCATATAACTGCTTCCTCCTCTTTGTTTTTTCATGTCATGACGTCAGAGGCCTGGGATACTCTGTCTCTTAGCTCCGGCATCAAGTAATATTATAAGGGATGGAAACGGGGGATGCAATGGAATTTTTGGAGCCTTCCCTCAGCTTCTCCCCAAAATACGCAGACGAAGGACGCTTCCACGAAAGCCTGCATCCCCCACAATCTGCAGCACATCCTTTTCCCCTTCAATCACATCCTTGTCATAAAAATGCACATGCCCGGCCAGGACTGCCACCACGGGACTATCCTCGGCCGTAGTCATTTCCACAAATTCCTCTGAAGCTTCATTGGGATAAATTCCTCCAAAATTCCCTCCTCCGATCACAACGCCGCTGTTCCACACCTGTGTGGCCTTCGACAATACCGACTGGGTTAAAAATGGCACATGGGCCAGCACAATGACAGGCTTTCCCGTGTCCAGCAGCTCACTGTAGTCATCAAGCACCTCCGGATTTACCTGTCCTGAACTGTTATCCACAGCGGCCACTACAAATTCACCGAAATCGAGGGTATGGAAAGATGTATCCCCCTCCATATAAGGAGAAAGCGCCGGCAGATATTTCTGCTTTCCAGACTCCGACATGTACTCCCAGGGAAAAGTCCAGTCATGATTGCCCAAGGTATATAGATAGGGCATCTCCAGCTCGGAAAGCTCCTTTGACAAAAAATCCAGATTCTCCCGGGATGGACTGTCAATAATATCCCCGCCCAGCAGAACGCCATCAACCTCTTCTTCGTTGGCATAATCCACTACTCGTGAAAACTGCTCTGCAGAGGAAGTTCCATCCTCTCCGAGAAATCCCTTATATCTCTCCTGCGCATAATTTTCGATCTGTTCCGTCTCCTCTGCCGCATCCGTCTGTTCCTGTGTGTCCAAAGGAATCACCGCATGAGCGTCGGTTACAAATAAAAGCTCGTAATCGCCGGAAATTCCATCAATCACAATGTCTTCCTGCATAATATTTTCCTGCCATCTTTCACTCTGTGAAGCACATCCGGAGAGCAGCACTCCGCAGCATATCAACGTCAAAACGTATTTTTTCATCATAAAACTCCTCATTGAACAGATAAATGTCACAGCCTCAAATCATCTGCCCGGCTTTATCGGCAGAAAAAAGATACTCCGGACAAACCGCCGGAGCATCCTTCTACAGTCCTACCTGTTATTTTAATACCACCTTATCCAAATGCCAGATCTCATCCACATACTGCTGGATGGTTCGGTCCGAGGTGAATTTTCCTGAGCAGGCCACATTTAAAATGGCGCTTCTGGCCCAGCCGGCTTCGTCTCTGTAAGCCGCTTCCACCTTTTTTTGAGCCTCCGCATAAGGCTTGAAATCCTTCAATATAAAATAGGTATCTGCCTTGGGCGTACACTGAGTGTTGAGCAGGGAGTTATAAAGAGGCCGGAACAGCTCCGGATCCCGAGGGGCGAATGTTCCGTTGATCAGCTGCATCAGAATCTTTCTGATATCCTGATCATTGTTGAAAATTTCCATGGGATTATATCCCCCGTGATTTTCGTAATTGATAACCTCCTCTGCGCTCAGGCCGAAGATGAAGGCATTGTCCTCTCCAACCTCCTCCACGATCTCCACATTGGCGCCATCCATGGTTCCCAGCGTCAGGGCTCCGTTGAGCATGAATTTCATATTCCCGGTGCCGGAAGCCTCCTTGCTGGCAGTGGAAATCTGCTCTGAAACATCCGCCGCCGCAAATATGATTTCCGCATTGGATACATTGTAATTCTCGATGAAGACAACCTTGATTTTACCGTTTATGGAATCATCATTGTTTACAACCTCAGCCACAGCATTGATTAGCTTAATCGTCAGCTTTGCATTGCGGTAACCGGCCGCCGCTTTTGCCCCGAAAATAAAAGTCCTGGGGAAAAAGTCCATCTCCGGATGCTCCTTCAGCTCATTGTAAAGGTACATAACATGCAGGATATTCAAAAGCTGCCTTTTATATTCATGAAGCCGCTTCACCTGTACATCAAAAATGGATCTGGGATCCACCTCTATGCCATTGTGCTCCAGAATGTACTTTGCCAGACGCACCTTATTCTGATATTTGATATTCATAAACTCTTGCTGGGCCTTTTTATCCTCCGCATAAATCTTCAAATGATTTATTCTTGGAAGATCAATAATCCAGTCGTTTCCGATATGATCCGTAACCCAGTCTGCCAAAAGAGGATTGGCATGGAGCAGAAAACGCCTCTGTGTAATTCCGTTGGTCTTATTATTAAAACGCTCCGGATACATGTCATAAAAATCTTTAAGCTCCTGCTTTTTCAGAATTTCCGTGTGCAAACGCGCTACGCCGTTGACGGAATACCCCGCAACAATAGCCATATGAGCCATTTTTACCTGTCCATCATAAATAATGGCCATCTTACGGATTTTGTCCTGGACATTTACGCCCGAAACGCCATCGTACTTCTGATGGATCTCCAGAATAAAACGGCGGTTGATTTCCTCCACAATCTGATAGATTCTGGGAAGAAGTCTGGAAAACAGTTCAATAGGCCATTTTTCCAGCGCCTCTGCCATAATGGTATGATTGGTGTAGGCACAGGTTTTGGTGGTCACCTCCCACGCCTCCTCCCAAGTCAGGTAATAATCATCCATCAACACTCGCATCAGCTCCGCAATGGCTACCGTGGGATGCGTGTCGTTCAGCTGAAAGGTAGCTTTTTCATAAAATCTGCGCACATCATCATGCTTTCTCATGTATTTCTCAACCGCCTCCTGCACGGACGCCGATATGAAAAAGTATTGCTGCTTTAGGCGTAGTTCCTTGCCTGCATAATGATTGTCGTTGGGGTACAGCACCTCCACAATATTCCTGGCCAGGTTTTCCTGCTCCACCGCCTTCTGATAATCTCCCTTGTCAAAGGATTCCAGCTGAAAGCATTCCACAGGCTGGGCATCCCAGATACGCAGCGTATTCACTATGCCGTTTCCATATCCTACAATGGGCAGGTCATAGGGGATGGCCTTTACGGACTGATACCCCTCCTGCGTAAACACATTGCGGCCATTCTCGTCAGTGTGCACAGCCACATATCCCCCGAATTTCACAAGCTTTGCGTATTCCGGTCTGCGCAGCTCAAAGGGGTTGCCATCCGCCAGCCAGTTGTCCGGCACCTCCACCTGGTATCCATCCCGTATCTCCTGTCTGAACATTCCATAACGGTAACGGATACCGCATCCGTAAGCAGGATAACCAAGCGTCGCCAGAGAATCCAGAAAGCAGGCGGCAAGCCGTCCCAGTCCTCCGTTTCCCAGAGCCGCATCCGGCTCTTGGTCCTCTATAAAATTCAGATCCAGCCCCAGCTCCTCCATAGCTTCCTTTATCGGCCTGTATTCCTGCAGATTAATCATATTATTACCAAGAGCCCGTCCCATGAGAAACTCCATGGACATATAGTAAACCATTTTGGGATCTTCTTTCTCATAGGCCTTTTGGGTTTCCATCCAGTTTTCCACAATCTGATCTTTTACAGCGTAGGACACCGCCTGAAAAATCTGCTGGGGATCAGCCTCATCCAGAGTCTTTCTGTAAAGTGCCTTAATATTATCCACCACACTCTTTTTAAACTGCTCTTTATTAAATTTATTTTTTTTCGTTATCATAGCCTTTAAAACGCTTTCTCCTTTCCTGTTTGCCGTGGTTCTTTTTACAATCGGTTTAATTATAACAAATTTACGCTTTCTATCCAACTTATTTTTATAACAGGTTTCCCGCTATGCAGATTGCCGTGTAAGCCGCTGCCGCCAGCCTCGGCAGAGCTCTGTCCTCACACTGCCGGAAAAACTGCAGACTTCGGAGCGTTACAATCAAAACCGCCGCAGAGCAAAAAATAGCCGTTCTGTCCCCCGAAGCATAAAGGGTCGGCGAAAATCCCACGATGATTCTTGACAAAAATCCCGCTCCCAGAATCACCAGCTCCAGGATGGTTTCTCTTGATTTGCCGTAAAGAAGCACAATTGTCATCACCACACAGGCTATGACAAACAAGTATACAGCAGTCTGGAACACAATGAGCTGCGCGGAAAAATAAGACAGCCCCGGAAGCTGCCTGTTCTGCGCCAGCACTCCCACCCCGTTTCTTCCTCTTGTCAGAATCCCGGAGTTTAAAAGGTAATTGCCAAGATGACCTATGCCCCAGTAAAACGCCACGGGACAAGCAGCGACGCAGACCAGCACCGCCTTTTTTCTTCTCTGTCTTATTGCAGCGCCGCATTTTGCTGCAGACGCCGTGAAAAAAAGCGTCCCCGCAAACAGTCCGAAAGTCCAGCTGGACTGTTCATGCCCTGCGGCCAGATAATAGTGAGCCGTCTCCAAAAATCCCATCCATACCTTTTCATACACGTTAAGGGATGCAAATTCCGGGAAAAAACGTTCCGTCTCAGACAAAGTTCTGGCGCTGTTTCCAGGAGCCGACAGTATGAAAAACAACGACAGGCCGATTAAGGCCAGCTACACAAAATAAAAAGGAGAAAGCCTTCTTTTTTCCGTCAGCAGATATAAACCGGACACCAGATAGACTCCCAGCAATATGGCTCCCATTTGCTCCATATTGGAGGCATACAATGCACACACTGGGCAAATTATATATTCCCAGAGGGAACAGCCTACGCCCTCTGACCAATGTTTCAAAGAGCGCATGGCCACAAGCCCCAGCGTCAGCGCCCATAGATAATTCACGGTGGTGGTAATCCAGCCTGCGCTGCTTAAGGAAAAAAGCGGCACAGACCACATCATGGCAAAGAACATCACCTGGGCCTGGAGCTTCCTTTCCGTGCCGAATAAATCTGCCGTAATCCAGATGAGCAGCAGAATCATCAGCACGTCCAGTATGCGCCATATCCACGGAGACGCTGCCGTAAGCGGCATCATAACCGCCTCAATAATCACCCGGGAGGACCACTCATTATAACGCTCCCTCAGCAAGTCAATCAGCGGCTGCTGGCCCCATATCCCGGCATAAGTCAGGTCATCGCCAAAGTCAGGCCGGACAAAGGCATGGGCAATCATTAAAATTACCGCAAAAGCTCCCAATGCCCCCCATCTATATATCACATCATTTTGAAAACGATTTCTTTGGTTCATCGCACACTTTCCATCCGGCAAAGCGGACACTGCCGCACTCTATGCCTTCCTATACCTTTTCGATGGAGATGGTCACCGCTTCTCCGTTTACATTCCACTCCTTGGAAACAGGAAGATCCGCACCGTTTGCAAAGTCCTCCGCCAACACCTTCCCCCCAATGACTTCCTTATTTTTTTCCGCGATACGCCACAGCTTCTCATTCCCGCCAAGGGACACTCTGATATGGTCCATAACCTCAAAGCCCGCTTCCTTGCGCATGGTCTGTATCTTGCTGATGATCTCGTATACGAATCCTTCCTCCAAAAGCTCCTGCGTCAGGTTGGTGTCCAGCACCACCGTCATGCGGCCGTTCTCCTGGGACACATAGCCCTCCTTCTGAGCTGCGTCAATCAAAAGGTCCTCTCTGGACAGCTCCACATTCACATGATCAATCGTAAAGACAAGCCTTCCCTTCCCGTTCAGTTCATCCATAGCCGCATTGCCATCCAGCGACGCCAACGCTTTCTGGATGCCTCCCAGCTGCTTTCCATACCTGGGTCCCAAAGTGCGCAGCTGAGGCTTGAAAGTGTATGAGGTGAATTCTCTCACATCATCTGTAAATATTACTTCTTTTATATTCAGCTCATCTCTTACAATATCCTTATAAAAATCGCTGAGCGTAAAGTCTGCTTTTACATACATTCTGCTCACAGGCTGACGGTTCTTGATGCTGGCTTCATTTCTGCAGGCGCGGCCCAGAACCACCGCATCCAGCACATCCTCCATATTTTTTTCCAGCTCTTTATCGATAAAGCTTTCCTCCACAGAGGGAAAGTCACAGAGGTGAATACTCTCCGGGGCATTTTTAACAACGCTTCTGACCAGATTCTGATAAATCTCCTCTGTCATAAAGGGAATCATGGGCGCCGCCGTCTTGCAGATGGTGACAAGAGCCGTGTACAGGGTCATATAGGCGTTGATCTTGTCCTGCTCCATGCCCTTCGCCCAGAAGCGTTCCCTGCTCCTTCTCACATACCAGTTGCTCATTTCGTCCACAAAATCCTGAAGAGCCTTGCCTGCCTCCGGTATGCGGTAATTATCCAGATGATCGTCCACCTGGCCCACTACCGTATTCAGCCGTGAAAGCAGCCACTTATCCATAACAGGCAGCTTATCATATTCCAGGCTGTATTTTGCGGCGTCAAACTGGTCAATATTGGCATACAGCACAAAAAACGCATAGGTGTTCCAGAGAGTTCCCATAAATTTGCGCTGTCCCTCCATAACTGCCTTGCCAGAAAACCGCTTCGGCAGCCAGGGAGCCGAGCTGGTATAAAAATACCAGCGGATAGCATCTGCACCGTAGGTTTCAAGAGCCTCAAAGGGATCCACCGCATTGCCCTTGGATTTACTCATTTTCTGTCCGTTTTCATCCTGCACGTGTCCCATGACAATCACGTTCTTATAGGGCGCCTTATTGAAAAGCAGCGTAGATTCCGCCAAAAGGGAATAAAACCAGCCTCTGGTCTGGTCCACTGCCTCGGAAATAAAATCCGCCGGAAACTGCTGTTCAAAAAGCTCCTTGTTCTCAAAAGGATAGTGATGCTGGGCAAAGGGCATTGCCCCGGAGTCAAACCAGCAATCAATCACCTCGGGAACTCTCTTCATCTGCTTTCCGCACTCAGGGCAGGCAATTGTAATCTCATCAATGTAAGGACGATGAAGCTCAACGGTCTTTGCCTTTTCGCTTCCGCTCATCCGATAAAGCTCCTCGCGGCTGCCCACCGAGTGCATATGTCCGCATCCGCATTCCCAGATATTCAGCGGCGTGCCCCAATAGCGGTTGCGGGACACTCCCCAGTCCTGAATATTTTCCAGCCAGTTGCCGAAACGTCCCTCTCCAATGGAAGGCGGAATCCAGTTGATGGTCTTGTTATTGCGCACAAGGTCATCCCGTACAGCTGTCATTTTGATAAACCAGGATTCTCTTGCATAGTAAATAAGAGGCGTGTCGCATCTCCAGCAGAAGGGATAATCATGCTCAAACTTCGGCGCTGAAAACAGCTTGCCCTCTCTGTCCAGATCCTTTATGACCTCAGGATCCGCATCCTTGACAAACCTTCCGGCATAGGGAGTTTCCTTTGTCATTTCCCCTCTGCCATCTACAAACTGTACAAAGGGCAGATCATATTTTCTTCCAACCTGAGCGTCATCCTCACCAAAAGCGGGAGCGATATGAACGATTCCCGTACCGTCAGTCATGGTGACATAGGTGTCACATGTAATGTAATGTCCCTTTTTCTTCTGCTTTGCAGCAGCCTCGTCCGCGCAGGCAAAAAGGGGCTCATATTCTCTGCATTCCAAATCCTTTCCGGCATAGGTGTTCATAATTTCATAGGCCGCTTTTCCCTCCTGGGCCAGATC
>ERZ1643251.3809-NODE-3809-length-13601-cov-6.588366_pt1 | contig 13601 bp, 11 predicted proteins | sample MGYA00579261_ERZ1643251 | MGnify/ENA primary metagenome ERZ1643251 (study PRJEB29033, sample SAMEA4952267) | chicken gut metagenome | biome: Broiler Chicken; feature: Gastrointestinal Tract; material: Caecum | place: Ireland | collected 2018 | study: Broiler... | reverse complement strand
TTTTGCTTAGAATTCATTATTTTTTATGTAACATTTTTACTTGTAAGTCACATAAGAAGGCGTATTAATAGACTTGATCAATTAAAATAACATCTGTTCCTATTTTTTTAATTTGATTAATTGTCACATTAATCTCACCGCTAGATTTCCAAAAGCGCCAAAATTTATGATCCATAACCACAAAAAATTCAATAATTCCCTTTTCATTGACTTGAGCATCTATAATTCTTCCAAGTCTTTTACCAGTATCAATATTAATAATATCTTTTCTTTGCAAATCAGACAAATTCATTATATCACCTATTAAATTTTATGTTTTTTTAAACAAAAAAAGACAAAAGATTATCTTTTATCTATTAATTTTTTTAAACCTTGATAAGGAAGATAAGCACAGGTTTTACGATGTCCTTGTCTTACGATTTCTTTAAAAACGATAGCTTCTTTTAACTCTTCCAAATTAAAGTCTTTACCATTAACCATATTATCAAAATTTTTAATATATTCTACTATTTCCGAAATTGTTTTATTTAAACAATTTTTTAAAAGAATAGAACAAGAAGATGTAGCAATTGCACAAGCTTCCCCGTTAAAATAAGCATCTTTTAATATATTATTTTCAAATTTAACATAAATATTTAAATGATCAATGCATGAATCACTTTTTGTTTCAATTTTTTGATAATTTAAATCCGGATTAAAATCTTTTTTATAGGGAGAAGAGGTATAGTGATTCATTATTATATTTCTATTATCCATTAAAGCATTTCCTCAACAATCTTTTCTTTATTACTTAATAATTCTACTAAACTATCGATATCACTTTCAGTATTATAAAAATATAGGCTTATTCTCAAACTATTTAAAACGCCTGTTTCTTGATTTAATATTTTAGCACAATGATTACCTGCTCGAACACATACTTTATATTTGTTTAAATAGTATGCCACGTCCTGACTAAATACGCCATCTACATTAAAAGATATTATTCCACTATCTGATTCAATATTTATTATATCTAAATAAGGAATGTTTATCAATTTTTCAATAGCGTAACGTCTTAATTTCTTTTCATAAGCTTCAATTTTTTCCATACCAATACTATCTAAATATTTTATTGCTTGTCCAAGACCAATAGCCCCAGCAATATTTGGCGTTCCAGCTTCAAGTCTTGTAGGTAATTCTTTTAAATAAATTTCATTTGGATTATCAAAAGATTCATTCATTCCACCACCATAATTTTGAGGTTCCATTTCTTCTAACAATTCTTTTTTACCATATAAAACTCCAATGCCTGTAGGACCACACATTTTATGACCAGAAAAAGCCAAAAAATCAACATCTAAATCTATTACATCAGTTTTACGATGCGGAACTGATTGTGCCCCATCCATAACAACAAATATATTATTTTGATGAGCAAACTCACAAATTTCTTTAATTGGTCTTTCATCACCTATTACATTTGTTATACTAGCTAAAGAAATTACTTTTGTTTTTGGTGTCACTGCCTTTTTAACATTTTCTAAAGTAACATAATGATTATCATCTAAAGGAATATAGTTTATTTTAGCTTGTTTTTCGTTAACTAATCTAAACCAAGGCAAAACATTTGAAGCATGCTCACTTTGTGTAATTAAAATTTCATCGTCAGGTTCTATAAATTTTCCAAAAAAACCATTAGCGATCATATTTAATGATTCAGTTGCCCCACTTGTAAAGATAATTTCTTCTTTAAATCGAGCATTAATAAATTTTCTAACAATTTCTCTAGAATTTTCATATTCTAAATCAACTTTATAAGAAATATCATAATCTCCACGATGAGCATTAGCCGAATATTTCGTGTAATATTCCGTAATTTTATCGATAACACATTGTGGTTTAAATGTAGTCGCACCATTATCTAAATAAATTAAATCCTCTTTTAACATAGGGAAGTCTTCAATATTCATCAACTCACTCCTTTCTTTTAAATTTCCTGTGCTCATTACTAATGTATTCAAATTTTCATCTTTTGCATATAATATAAACCCAAAAAAGAAAAAACATCATGGTTATTTTAACACAGGATGTTTCTTTTTCATAGTCATAATATTTTCTAATTAAACTTATAAATTTTATGAGCAATTCGATATCCTAAAACAGCAATATTTCTAGGTAAACATGTAGCCCCTGATAAACTAAGACGACAAGTTTTATATAATTTTTTGTTTTTCTCTTTTAAGTATTGCCATAATTCTTTACGTTTATGTTGATTTTCATCAGTATTTGACACTTGTAAAAGAATAGAAGATACGCTCATCATTATATCAATATAATGAATTAAATATTTAGCACATTTTTTATTAGATTCCCAGTAATCATAAGGGTTAAAAAAGTCAATCATTGTTTTTGTAATAAATATTTGTTGATCAATCCTTTTTATCATAACTTGTTCATTTACTGATTGATCACTACGACCAATAAAATAACGATAAAAATCCACATTTAAATAATACATATTTTTAATAAATGGTAAAGGATAATAAACAAAAATATTATCAACATAAAATGTTTTTTCTGGTAATTTCAAACCAATTTCTTTTAAAAATGCTGTTCGATATATAACCGAATGCATTAATAAATAAGCATCTTTTCTAAATTTACCAACATCATCCCAAGTAAATATTCTATTTTCAGGCAAAGTCTTAGTATATCTTATAACTTTTTGCTCGCCTTCTCTTTCATAAACATAATTTACAACCATCATATCAACTAAGGTTTTATCATGATGTAATTTTTTTAAAGTATCCAAAACCTTTTTTAAAGCTTCCTCATTAACCCAATCATCAGAGTCAACCACTTTATAATATAAACCAGTTGCTAATTCCAACCCTTTATTAACGCCTGACCCATGACCTCCATTTTCTTTATGAACAGCTTTGACAATATTTGGATATTCTTTTTGATATCGATCAGCAATCTCTCCTGTTTTATCAGTTGAACCATCATCAATTAAAATTATTTCAACATCATCTTTACCTGTTAAAAGGGTTTTTATACAATGTTCCATGTAACTTTCAGAATTATAACATGGAACAGCAAAAGTAATATATTTCATAAAATCTCTCTTTCTATACTTTAATTATAATAAGAAATAATCGAACTTGCAATATTTTGTCCTATTTCTTCTAAATTTTGAACAATCCAAACAGCGTCATCATAATTATCGTGAAACGCTACTTCTATTAAAGCCCCATTATTTACATAATTATCATTTACTTCTCCTAATGAACCCCGAGCATATTTAATTTGACGATTATACAAAGGATTTGTATTACCATCATAAATTTGCCATAAATTATTATATATATTAGTGGCTATTGATAACGAAGGAGAAGTTTCATCGTCTACATGTATTTCAATACCTCTAGCACTATGAGATGCTGAGCCATTTGAATGAATGGCAAAATGAAAGTCAGCCCTAACACTATTACTAAAACTATTCCAAGCATTGATATCTCCTGCTGGATTATTACGATAAACAATAAATCCAGCTTCTTTTAATTTAACTTCAATAACATCAGCCAAACGATTCATCATCTGTTTTTCAGTTGTATAACCTGAATCTTTTGCTCCATAATTATCATATTGATTTGAAGGACTTAAATAAATAACTGGCGTTTTATCCATAATTTGAAAATCATATGTATTAATAGCTGAATCAAACCTATTATTACTTACTGCAAAAGTTTTTATTAAAGTATTATTATTAATAATAATTGGTTCACTATATACATTACTATTAATGGTTGGAATAGTTCCATCAGTCGTATAATAAATAGTCGCATCTTCAGTTAAAGTTGCTAGTTCAATTGGTGTACTAGCTTTAATAAACGTTGGATTATGACTAACATAAACTGGTTTAGTTGTTTCTTTTTTACTTACATTTAAATTAAAACTTGCCTGCTCTGCTATTTCGATATAATCTTCATAAACAGCTTCTAAAATAACTTTATAATTAGTATTTTCCATAAATTTATTTGCTTGAATGGTAAACTTATTATCAACCGGAAAAACTTCTTCTCGACTTAATAATTCGTCATCTTTATAAAGATTTAAATAAAAATGATTAGCGTTCGTTCCGCCTTCATAATTAACAGTAACATCATTCCATCTCGTGTTAAAAGTTTCTGGTGGTGATATTATTTTTATTTTACCAACAATTGGTGTATTTAAATAAAAATTAAAAGTGCTTAATTTTCTATCATTTGCATTATACAAAATTGCTTTTAAACAACCAGAATAATCTTTGATTTTATCATAAGGAACAACTACTTCATTATTAACTTCATTTGTTTCGTATAATAATTTCTTTTCATAATAAATTTTAACTTTATAAACTTCATTAGCCTTATAACCATTTATTTTTAATATTAAATCACTATTATTTGTCACTAAATGACTTTGTCCTTTTTCAAAACTAGGATCATCATAAACATAATTATAAGAATTATTGCTTTCTTTTTCTTCATTATTTTTATTAAAAGCAACAACTTTTATTTCTAACTCATCATTATGATCAGCTTCTAAATTATCTAAAACAATTTGATTAGTATCTTCTACTTTTTCATAAATAACTTTATTATTTTTTTTAATCAGAACTTCATATTTAGTCGCGTTATTTGAAGGAGTAACATTTAAAGTTAAAAACTTTTCAGTTTCAACTACATTTTCAATAGTAAAATTTCCTAACTTTGGATATAAATAATTTACATACCCAATTACAAAAAAAGTAATATTTAAAACAATTAAAAATAGAACAAAAATAACCATTTTATTTTTAAAATACTTTTTCATACTAACTAACTCCTACTTTATAAGTATACTAAAAAATTAAACATTTGGAAATTCTTTTGTAAGATTTAGTCAAAAAAAGTAAATAAAATTTTCATTTATTTACTTTTGCTTTAAAGATTTAAACATTTTTCGCCATAATTTTGATGATGAATAATTTAAAATGCCAACTTTATATATTCTTAATCCATAATGGAAAATTAACCAGGTAAATAAAGCCATTATTACTGTAGCAATAATCATTTCAATTATTGTTATTTGCCCAATCATATACAATACTGGCGATAATAAGAAAGAAAGCATTGGTATAAATGAAGCAATTTTTATAAAAATTGAACCATCAAATTGCACTGCCATAATAGCTAAATAATAGCCAACCATGATAATTAACATAATTGGTGTTTGTAATTGCTGAAAGTCTTCAATACTAGTAGTCATTGACGCAAGAACACCCGCTACAATTGCATAGGCAATAAAAGATAAGATAAACAAAATCAAGATTACTGGTAATCCTTCTAACAATAAAGAAAAAACACCAGTATCTTTAACCATTTGTAATATTTCATTTAAACCACTAGTAACTTCACCACTAACAGTGCCTAATCCAACACCACCAATCATATTTCTAATAATTAAAGCGATTCCTCCGTAAAGAATAATTAACAAACCTTGTATGACAACGAAAGCTGTTGATGCAAATATTTTTGATAAAAAGTGAATTTTTGGAGGCACATTAGAAATAATAATTTCCATACTTCTTGTTGATTTTTCATCATTAACTTCCGCCCCAATCATTTGTACAAGCATAATAATTAAGAAAAAGCATGGCAAAATAAATACAATCATAACACCAGCTGAAATAATATCTTTTCCTTCTTGATTTTCAACATCTGGATTTGTTAAAACGGTAGTAACTTCTACTGGTGAAGTTAAAGCAAGAATTTGTTCATTAGTTAACCCACTTTCTAGTGCTGCAACACTAGATTTAACATTATTAATAGAAGATGAAATTAACTGAGTTGTCACCGTTCCTACTTCATCATAAGAAATAATCTCTGCTTTTATATAATTTTGTTCATCTGGCATAATATGCACGATTATTTGATCATCTTTTTCTTTAATATCTTCTTTTAATTCAGCAATATCTTTATCTGTTTTTTCTAACTTAAAATTTTTTGATTCACCAACCATATTACTTATTTCTTCAAAACTTGGCACAAAACTATCATATACATTTACTTCATCTTTAATAGATATAGTAATCTCATCTTTAAAGTCTCCACCAAAAAACGAAATTATTCTATCAATATTTGTTATTAAAACAAACAAAACTAATAACAAAATATTAACTCCTTTGAACCATTTAGTTTTAATTTTTTTATCTAAACTTTGCTTAGTTAAAAATTTAAGTTTATTTTTCATAAGCTTCACCTACTTTACTTAAAAATATTTCATTTAAAGTTGGATCTTCTACTCTAAATTCTGTAATATCATGACCTTTTTTAACAACTTCAAAAACATTTTCAATATAAGAATCATCTAAAATTTTAACTATTGTTTCATCGGCATTAACTAAAACTTCACTAACTCCATTAGTTTTTTTCAATTCATCAATGTCTACATTACCTTTTAAATGAATATTTTTTTTACGATAATCTTTTTTTATTTGTTTTAACTCACCTTCTAAAACACTTTTTCCTTTAACTAAAATAACTAAATTTTCACAAAACATTTCTACATGTTCCATTCGATGAGATGAAAAAATAATACTACTTCCCCTTTTTTTAAATTCTTTAATCGCATCCATAAACATTTCAACATTAATAGGATCTAAGCCTGAAAAAGGCTCATCTAAAATTAACAATTTAGGATTATTAATAACCGCTGAAATAAATTGAACTTTTTGTTGATTTCCTTTAGATAATTCTTTTATTTTTCGATCTTTATACTCTTTTATATGAAATCTTTCCAACCATTCATCCAATCTTTTTAATATTTCTTTTTCTTTCATTCCTTTTAAAATACCATAATAAATAATCTGTTCTTTAACGGTTAATTTAGTTAATAAACTTCTTTCCTCAGTTAAAAAACCTATCGTATCTGTTACATTATAATCTATTGGCTTATCATTTAATGTAATTTTTCCACTTGTTGGTTCTAAGAGCCCTATAATCATACGAAAAGTTGTTGTTTTTCCAGCCCCATTTACACCAAGTAAACCAAAAATTTTTCCATCAGGAACTTCAAATGATAAATCATCTACCGCTTTATTTTGATCATAGTATTTTGTTACATGTTCAACTTTTAACATAAATTCTTATTCCTTTCTTTTTTCCTTTATTATACATATATTCTTATTTAATTACCATATGTTTAATAAAATTAATTATATATTTTACTTACCCATGCATCAAATAAGTCCTTCAAAAAATCACTTATTTCATCATCTTTCGAATTAGCAAAAAAATTTTCTTCAAAATAATCATTATGAATAACACTATATAATAAATCTTTATCAATATTTTCCAATAAATTTATAAAAGAAAATTGAGTTGCTTGTTTTAAATTTTGTAATTCTTTTCTTTGCTTTGCTTGAATTTCTTTTCTTTCTACCGGATAACCGCTTCCTAATTCTGTTTTAAATAGAGCCTCAAATATAGCTTCTAATTGAAATTCAGTACCTGTTCCAAAATATTTACCAAACGGAATTGATACAGCATTACCAGCATTAATTTTGCAAAATAATAGAGCATCTACATAATCAGCTACATAACCACAGTAAACATTAGGCATTGTATTAGCGCTTAACAAAGCTCCTTCACCACTAGAGCAGCCCATTATAACAAAATCTACTGCTTTTGAATTTAATAATATTCCGGCTAAAATACCCGCGCCAACATAATCAATATCGACATTATTATCTTCACTAGCCCCATAGTTAAAAACCTCATAATTATATTTATTAGCTACTTTTTTTAAAACACTAAAAATAAAAGCATTTTTTCTTTTTTGACTATTTTCATTTATCAAAGCAATCTTCATTAACCCATCCTACTTTCTCTTTCTATTGTACGAAAAAAAGGAAAATTTTAAAAGACTTTTTAAAAAACTCTTCTTTTTTTTGACAGTTCATGATACAATTACATTGCTTGGCCCGTTGGTGAAGTGGTTTAACACATAACCCTCTCAAGGTTACATTCACGAGTTCGAAACTCGTACGGGTCACCATTGGTTTTTTCTCGGCTTTAATGCCGTTTTTTTATTGTTTAAAAATAACTTTTTTTATGCTATATTTAAAATGGTGAAAATAATGATTCAAATAAATATATATTTTAATTCAATTAAAGACTTATACCATCCTTTTAATAAAAGCACTTTAAATCCCACTTTAGCGTCTTTTATCTATGAAGAATGTTTTGGAAAAAGTGTCAAAAACGATATTCAAATATGTGTCAGTTCCAAAGAAATATTAACAGAAATAGAAAAAGAAACCATAATTAATTTAATTCATAATAACTTTAAAAACGAATTAAAAGAAGAAAAAATAAAAAATAATTTAACAAGTTTATTTAGAACAACTCTTTTTTTAATAGGTATTATTATTTTATTTTTCGTTTATTTAATCAAAGCTCAAATTTTACATGAATTTCTTTTAATTATTGGTTGGCTAGCTGTTTGGGAATCCGTATATGATTTTCTATTTGTAGAAACAAAAGAAAAAACAAAAAGAAAAAGATATCAAAAGATATCTGAAAGTAAAATTATTTTTAATTAATCTTTTATATACAAGAATTCATCATATTTTTATAAATGATTTTAATATTTTCTTTTCGTTGATGATTCATATTAATAAAATTAATATGTAATTGATATCCAGAATCAAAACTAAACAAAAGTTCCACTTTACCAGGTTTAAAATTTATCGCACTTGAAGATATAGATTTATAAGGAAAAACATGAATTTTTTTATAAGTTACCCCTAAAATATCACGATCAAAAAGCAACATTTTTTTATCAGTAAAAACCGCATAATCTTTATTATTTTTATAACCTAACAATATTTTTTCTTTATTACTTACATATTCTTTAGCATAATCTGGTAAATTTTCTGGCATAATTTCATCCTTAAAATCAAAATATTTAGATAATTCTTTAAATTTAATATAAGCCATTTCTATCCCACCCTAATAATAGTTTAGCATAAATAAGAAATTTCCAAACAAAAAAATGTCAAATTTTAAATCTTTTTGACATTTTTTATTTATTTTAAACTTTATTTAACTCATTAAGTTGTTTTTGCAAAGCATCAATTCCTTTATTAATATTTTCCTTTTCAGTTTCATAATTATTTAAATTAGGTAATTGTTGCTTTACTATATCAATATATTTTTGAGTTGTTTTATAATCATTAGCTTTTAAGAATTCCTTAGCTTTATTATAATAACTTAAAATTTCTTCATATTTTCTATTATTATTAATAGTAGCTTGATATTTATTAACACCTGTTAAAATATTTTCTTTTTCAATTTCAAAATTATTTAAATTAGGTAATTGTTGTTTTACTATATCGATGTATTTTTGAGCAGAATCATAATCTTTAACAGTTAAATATTCATTAATCTTATTATAATAACCTAATATTTCTGTATATTTATTATTATTAGAAATTGCTTCTTGATATTTATTAACACCTGTCAAAATATTTTCTTTTTCAATTTCATAATTATTTAAATTAGGTAATTGTTGTTTCACTATATCAATATATGTTTGAGCAGACTTATAATCTTTTAAAGTTAAATATTCATTAATCTTATTATAATAACCTAAAATTTCTTCATATTTATTATTGTTATTCATTGAAGATTGTAATTTATTTAACTTAGTTAAAAATAATGTTTTCTCTTCAAAATTTGGCAATTTATTAGCCTCTTGTAAAGCATAATCAATCGCATGTTGTTGAGTATTTTTATCTATACTTGAATCATACATTACCCTTTCTGCTTCTGTAACTAATTGAGCCACTTTTTCAATAGACTGAATATTTTTTAAATTAAAAGTTTTATCAACACTTGTAGTATTTCCAGCTGAATCTATATACCAATAATTAATTCTATATATACCTGCTGGTACATCAGCTAAATTTGAACCAATTTGAAACTTCACTTGTTTTGTTTCATTGCCATCATTATCTTTTAAATAATAATCTATATTAATATCCGAAAAATCAATGTCATCATAATTATCATAAGCTATTCCTGATTCGTTATAAATATCAACGCCTTGTGCAAAATTTGTTACATCTTCCCGATCAGGAATAATTGTAGCTAAAGTAGTGTCTTGCAAAGTCATCTCTTTTTCATCATAAGTAACATTTCCAGCACTATCATTAACTTGATACGTTATAATATAAGTTCCTAATTCACAATTTTTTAAACCAGTATTCCAGTTATTTCCAGCAAAACATGATACTGAACTTCCTTTTGTGCCATCAGCATTTTTCTTAAACCATTTTATATTAACTTTACTAAATGAAATATTACCGTCTACATTATCAGTTACAATTCCCGGTTGAGGATAAACATAAGTATCTACTCCAACTTCAAAATTTGTCAAAATATTAGTTAAATCCATTGTTGGAGGAGTAGTATCCAAAACTACTTTTTTATAATCTGGATGATTAATATAAGTTTTATTTAAAGGTTCGCCAACATTATTAAATGCATCGCTATAACCAGTTATTGAAAAATCTATTTCCCCATCATTTAATAATAAATCATTAGTAATTTCTACATCAGTCCAGTAATAATAATCAGCCCAAGCATCATCAAAATACATTTCCTTTGGTTCCATATTACCAATTACAATATACGGATTTTTATATAATTTTTCATCAAATTGAACCATAATTCTTAAAGTATCACCGGTATTAGCGACTAAAATATCATTATTTTTACCATTTTGATTTTCTCTATAATGCGTAATATTTAAAATACCTAAAGTTTGATAATTTGGAGCTTCACCATCAAAAATGACTTGTCCATAATCACCTGTATATACTACATTAGCATTAGTTAAAATTGTTTCATTTCCAGCTTTATCCTTTATATTGCTAATTTCAATTGGTATTTCCTTATTATGTTCTAACTCAGCAATTGAATTGTCAATTTTAACTGTTTTACGACAAACATAACGTCTTGAACTCCAGCCATCACTTTCATCTTTCCAAGAACATTCTAATTCGTCAGTTTGATTTTTTCCAATTTTAACAATTGGTTTAGTAATACTTTCTTCTTGAAAAACAGCTTCAACAATTAAATTTTGACCATTACCAATAACTTTACGATTATTTGCATCAGAATTTAAAATATATAACCAATCTTCTTTTATTTTATCACGATCATATTTTATTACTCGCTTATTTGAAGTTGGTGTTTGTTTTAATACATTTTCATCAATAACTACATTACCAGCTTTATCAACAACATTCGATAAAACAATATCTAGAAGTCCTTCAGCCATTTCAGTTTCATTTTCGTCTATAGCAAATGTTCCTTGATATACATAAATATCTTCACCATCATTATTTTGTTTTAGACCAAGAGCAGTCATTGAAACGTTTTGACCACCGATAGTCACGGTTGGAACATCTTTTAATTCTTCATTAAAGGCAATTCTAAATACAACACTATCACCATTTTTCATATAGTAAGCATTTAAACCGTTTTCATCATATTTTACTTTATCAGTACCTTCAAAAGCTAATGTTGAATAATCCATTTTTGGGGCTTCTTTATCGATATTTTTTACTTCAACTTCCACATCAGCTTCATTTCCGGCTCTATCAACTGCTTTAAATTTTCCATAATAATTATCATGTAAAGCCTTTTTAAATTTTTGAGCATATCCGTCATTTGGAATCCAAGAACCAGCATCAATTAACATTATATCTTCATCAGCTGTTAAAGTAGCTGTTACATTTCCATTAGTTAATTCTGTAATATCATAAGTAACAATTACTGTTGGTGAAACACTATCATAGATTAATGTATTGTTTCCATCTTTTTCTGTTAAATCTTCGCCAATATTACCTGCAATATCAGCATAACCACTTATAGTATAAGCTAAAATTCCTTCATTTAAGCCCTCTCCAGTTATAATAATATCAGCTTGATAAATAACTTCTCCATTTCCCCCACTAACTTTTTCAAAAGTCACTGACTTTTCTGTTCCTACAGTTAAAGTTGGCATTGTAACTAATTCTTCATTAGTAGTGAAATTAACTCTTAAAGTATCATTTTTCTTAATATATGTACTTGTAGAATTATTATTATTAATTAATTGAATTTTATTTTTTACTGGAGCTACATTATCAATTTTAAATGTGTAGTTTGTTACATGGCCAAATTTATCTTTAGCTTCAACTTCATAAGTTCCTAGATCAGAATAATTCTTTGTAAATGTTCCATTTTCATTATTGCTTTCAAAAATAAAATCTTCTTTACCAAACACTTCTGTTTTATCATTGTATTTAACAGTTACTTCAGTTAAAAATTTATCTTTTACTTCTAAAGTTACTTCTTTATCATTATAATAACCATTTACAAGTGTGCCATTTACTAAAATATTTGGTTTACTCTTATCTATTGCAATCCATAGTTGTTCGCTGGCATTGTTAGCTTTATCATATGCAACGATCATATATGTACCTTCATCATTTAAAGTAAACTGATTTGATAACTCTTCCCAAGATAAAGTAGTATCTTGATTAGTTATAATAACTTTATCAAAATAGTCATCAATAACATTTATTGTTACAGAATCATCATAATGTGTTCCGTTTACAACATCAAAAGTTGGTTTATTTTTATCAATAGAAAATACAAGAGTTGTTTCATTAAATGAACTATCAACTACCTTAACAACATAATCGCCATTTTCACTAAATTGTTTTAAATCTTCTAAAGTTTTTAAAGTATCATTAATATAAACAGTTACATTTTCATCATCAACTGTTAAAGATACATTATTAAAAGTTACTGTATTATTTTCAATTCCACTAATTATTGGGGCAACAGTATCATCTAAAATCAGATTAATTTCAGTTAAAATATCTAATAATTCTTGTTTTTTTGTGCTTTCAGCTAATTTATTTACATTGGAAATAATTTCTTTATTATCACGATAATCTCTAGCAGCATTTAAATCATCAATATTTACTGAAGTTTGAACAGCTTTTTGTAATTCTTTAACTAATGTTTCAACATCAATAACATTTTGTAAAACTTCTGCTCTATTAACTAATTCTTCTTTATTTTCTTCTAAATCATCTATTAATTTATTAGCTGAATCTAAATCTGTTTGTAAAAAAGATTGTTCAGCTTTTTTTAAAGCTTCTAAAGCTAACAGATATGCATTATTACTTTCAGTGAAGTCATTACTAGAACTATTTCCTGATGTACCATTATTAACGCCTGTATTTTGTCCTTGACCAAAAGTTAAAACAGTCGAACTACCTTCAACAACTTCTTCTGTTTCTTCCTCTTCTTTTTCCTCCTTTCCATTCGTATTATTTTTGTCTACTTCTTCATTATCATCCGGTTTTTCTACAACATCATTATTATTTCCATCAAGACTTTTTTCGCTAGGATTGGCAAATACGAAAGTTCCTAATCCTATCAATAGAAATAATATAACAGCTATTACAATAGCTTCAGACTGTTGACAAAAGGGTATTATTTTTAAATAATGCTCTTTTTATTTTGATT
>ERZ1643251.3806-NODE-3806-length-13607-cov-6.546192_pt1 | contig 13607 bp, 11 predicted proteins | sample MGYA00579261_ERZ1643251 | MGnify/ENA primary metagenome ERZ1643251 (study PRJEB29033, sample SAMEA4952267) | chicken gut metagenome | biome: Broiler Chicken; feature: Gastrointestinal Tract; material: Caecum | place: Ireland | collected 2018 | study: Broiler... | reverse complement strand
AATTCATTGATAATCAAATTCCTATAACCCTGAATTTGTATTGGTTTCGGCGTACAGAAATAAAGGTTATGATTTTACCATTACCTCTTCTACTGCCTTTGATCACAAATGGATGTATGGGCGAAATCTTTTTGAAAGTATTTCTGAAGTTGTTGACGAGCTTTTTGACAACTACCTCTCACGGCCTGGGGTTCGACAGCCTATTCTTACCCAGTACTGCGACGGTCAGAGAGTCCAGTGCCCTGGGTGGATGACTCAGTGGGGTTCCAAATATCTTGGAGACCAGGGCTATACTGCCATTGAAATCCTTCGGGATTTTTACGGAGACAACATGTATATCAACACTGCCGAAGAAATTTCCGGGATTCCGGCTTCCTGGCCGGGGGCTCCTCTGGACATTGGTTCTTCCGGCAATAAAGTCCGGCAGATTCAGGAACAGCTCAACACCATTGCCGGCTCTTATCCTGCTCTGCCTGCCATAGCAGCCGATGGCATTTACGGAGAGGCTACACAAAATGCGGTACGGGAGTTTCAGAGAGTCTTTAATCTTCCTGCCACTGGTGTAGTAGATTATCCCACCTGGTATGAGATTCAGGAAATTTTTGTGGGTGTCTCCAGGATTGCAGAGCTGGTCTGAAATACTGTCTCCATTCTGCATAACAAAAAAGGAAGGCCTCCGGGAAAGTATCCCCTCATACTTCCCGAAAGGCCTTCTCTTTTTCTCATCCTCCAAACTGGCTGTTATAAAGCTTTTCATAGAATCCATGTTCAGCCATAAGGGACTCGTGAGTACCTTTTTCTAATATATGTCCATCTTTCATCACAAGGATCACATCTGCTTCCCGTATTGTAGAAAGGCGGTGGGCTACCAGAAAACTGGTACGTCCTTTCATCATCCTGGCAAAGGCTTCCTGTATACGTATTTCTGTCCTGGTGTCAATATTACTGGTGGCTTCGTCCAGGATCAGCATAGGCGGCAGACAGAGCATGACTCTGGCAATGCACAGAAGCTGCTTCTGTCCCTGACTGAGATTTCCCCCGTTTTCATTGATGACCGTATCATAGCCCTCAGGCAATCTTCGTATAAAGCTGTGAGCATGAGCAGCCCTGGCAGCCTCTACCACTTCTTCTATAGATGCTTCCGGTTTTCCATAGGCAATATTCTCCCGGATAGTTCCCGCTTTCAGCCAGGTGTCTTGAAGGACCATGCCGAAATTCTGACGCAGGGAATGGCGTGTCATATCCCGGATATCTTTCCCATCGATTTTTATGCTTCCCTCCTGAACGTCATAAAATCGCATAAGAAGATTGATAAGGGTGGTTTTGCCGCAGCCTGTAGGCCCCACAATGGCAATCCTCTGTCCCTGCTTTACCTCCAGGTTTAAATCTTCGATCAAAGGCCTGTCCGGGTCATAACTGAAAAACACATGAGAAAGGCTGAGCTGTCCCTTACTCTGGAATTCTGCCGCTCCTTCTCTGTCCGGCACTTCATCGGGCACATCTGTTAATTCAAAAATACGGGCCGCGCAGGCAAGAGCATTCTGCATCTCGGCAACTACTCCCGAAATTTCATTAAAGGGCTTAGCATACTGGCTGGCATAGCTTAAAAATATACTGAGCTCACCAACTGTAATTCCGCCGGATATAGCGATCATAGCACTGGCAAGGCCCACGCCTGCATAAACAATGTTATTCACCAGTCTTGTACTGGGATTTGTAAGGCTGGAAAAAAATACAGCTTTCACACTGACTTCCCGAAGCCGTTCATTGACCTGGTCAAATTCCTCCAGACTCTTGTCTTCATATCCGAAAGCCTGAACCACCTTTTGCCCTTCCACCATTTCATTGATAAGGGCTGTCTGCTCTCCCCGGACTTTTGCCTGTATTCCAAAATATTTATAGGTTTTCTTTGCAATAAAACCTGCCACAAAAAGGCTTAAAGGCGTTAAAAGCACAACGATAGCCGTAATCCCGGGATTCAAAAAAAGCATAATCCCTAGGCTTCCCAGGATCGTCAGGATTCCGGTAAAGAACTGGGTAAATCCCATTAAAAGACCATCAGCAAAGGTATCTACATCGGCAATGATCCTGCTGACCAGATCTCCGGAAGGATGAGCGTCCAGATAAGACAGAGGAAGTTTTTGTATTTTCTCTACTGCCTCATTTCTCAAATCTCTGGACACGCAAAACGTCACCCGGTTGTTGCAGGCGGCCAGAACCCACTGGGCGACAGCAGAAAGGGCAGTTACCCCTATGATAGAAAGGATCAGTCTTTCAATAGCTTCAAAATCTACTCTTCCGATTCCCAGCATGTAGTCAATCGCATCACCGCAGAAAATCGGCACCAGAAGCTGGGCAGCTACGCTGACCGCCCCACAGAGAATACTGAGGATTACGAAAAAACTGTAGGGCCGGATACGGCGTAGTACTCGGACAAATGTTTTTTTCTGTTTCATACCGCCCTTCCCCCTTTCCCATACTGGCTTTCATAGATTTCTCTGTAGATTTCGCAGGATTCCAAAAGTTCTTCATGGGTCCCCCAGCCTGCTGCTTTGCCATCTTCCAGTACCAGGATATGATCTGCATGGCGGATGCTGGATGTACGCTGAGAAACCAAAAAGACCGTAACATCTGAAGGCAGACTCTTCAGGTCTTTCCGAAGAGCTGCATCTGTGGCATAGTCCAGTGCGCTGGAGCTGTCATCCAAGATCAGGATTTCCGGTCTTCTTACAAGGGCTCTGGCAATGGTCAGCCGCTGCCGCTGTCCTCCTGAGAGATTTCTCCCCCCTTGTTCCACAGTCTCGTCCAAACCGTCACTTTTTTTCCTGACAAATTCTTCTGCCTGTGCGATTCTCAAAGCCTGCCACATCTCTTCTTCCGAGGCACCTTCATTTCCCATAAGAAGGTTGGACCGGATAGTTCCGGAAAACACCTGTACTTTCTGCATAACGATTCCCACTTTCTTCCGGAGCTCCTCCCTGTCCCATTTCTGAATAGGTCGGCCCAGAAGGAATATCTGACCGGAAGTAGCATCGTAAAACCTTGGGATCAGATGAACCAGACTGGATTTTCCGCTGCCCGTTCCTCCGATAATACCAATAGTCTCACCTCTCTTTACAGAAAAGCTGATATCGCTGAGACTTTCCTCCCCTGCCTGAGCATAAGAAAGGCTGACATGGGCAAAGGACACTGCTTCCTCTGTTTTATTTGGACTGATAGTTTCCCCTCTTTTTGTACTCTCCGGAAACTCCATGACAGTTTTCGTATCAAGGACCTGTTCCACACGGCCCAGGCTGGCCATAGCCCGGCTTATGGTAACGATCAGATTTGCCAGCTTCACCAGCTCCACCAAAATCTGGCTCATATAGTTTACCAGAGCCACAATATCTCCGCTCATCAGCACGCCGCTTTCTACAGAGCGGGAACCGGCCCAGAGAATGGCAATAATCCCTATATTTACGACAGAATAGGTCAGAGGATTCATCAATGCAGAAATCCTTCCCACAAAAAGCTGCTCTTTTACCAGCTCGTGGTTAGCCTGGGAAAACTTTTCTGATTCCTCTTTTTCCCGGCCAAAAGCCCGGATCACCCGGACGCCGGACAGGTTTTCCCTGGCATTTCCAGTGATTACATCCAGCTTTCCCTGTACTTTTTTGTATAGGGGTGAAGTGAGACCCATCAGTCCAAAAATGATCACGGAAAGAACCGGAATGGTCACCACAAAAATAAGGGCCAGCCTCACATTAATGGTAAAGGCCATAACCATTGCTCCAAAGACAATAAAGGGGCTTCGCAGAAAAAGCCGCAGGAACAGATTTAGTCCGTTCTGCACCTGGTTGATATCACTGGTCATTCTGGTGATCAGAGTGCTGGACCCTATGGTGTCCATCTCAGAAAATCCCAGTTTCTGAATATGAGCGAACAGCATGTGTCTCAGTCCCGTAGCACTTCCAATGGCCGCTCTGGCTGCAAAATACTGAGCTGTAAAGCTGCAGCATAATCCCACTATAGCCATGAGTACCAGGATGCCGCAGCACATTAAAATGTCACCCCGGTCCTGATTGACAATACCTACATTGATAATATGCGCCACTACTACAGGAACCAGCAGATCGAACATAGCTTCCAGCATTTTAAACAACGGGGCCAGAATACTGTCTCTCTTATAATCTTTTAAATAGACCTTCAAATATTTCATTTTCACACAACCTCCTTTCTCTCTTTCTGTACCAGTATATCTCTTCTATCCTTATTTGAAAAATATTAATTTTATGGTATTATTATATAAAAAACATATAATATCAGAATTTCTATACTTTTAATATTTGGGGAATTTAGATATCAGTATACAGGAGGTTTTTATGGATATCCGTCAGCTTCGGTACTTTACCGCTATTGTAGAAGAAGGCACTCTCACCGGTGCCGCCAAACGTTTAAATATGACTCAGCCCCCGCTTACCGCTCAGCTGAAGCTTTTGGAAGAAGAGCTGAGATGTCCCCTTTTCACCCGGGAAGGAAAACGCCTCCATCTTACCGAAGCTGGCCACCATTTCTACGAGCGGGCTCTTCGGATACTGGGTATGTGCGATGCTGCTGTAACAGAAATGGCCGATTTCCAGGAAGGCGCGGCAGGCACCCTGCGCATCGGAGTAATTTCCTCTGTAAAAGATCAGCTTTTTCCTCAATGGGTACAAAGCTTCTGGGAAAAGTATCCCAATATCCGGTATGAAATATACAGTGCTAATACCTATCAGCTTCTGGACCAGCTTCAAAACGGTCAGCTGGACCTGGCTCTGGTCAGAACACCTTTTCCAAAATCTGAACTGAATATTCTATACATAAAAAAAGAGCCATTTCTGGCTGTGGGAATCCCCTCTTTCTTTCCTGACCCTGAAAAAGAGTCTCTTACTCTAAGGGAATTGGAAAATGTTCCATTTATTTTTTACCGCCGCTGGGAAAAAATGCTGAAAATGCGCTTTGAAGCTGAAGGGATATCTCCCCGGATCATCTGCTGCAATGACGATGCTCAGACGACTCTGGCTTTGGCCTACATGGGAATGGGAGTTGGACTTCTCCCAGCCTCTGGAATACCAGAATTCTTTTCTTCTCCATCTGAACCGAAAATAGCAGTCAAAACTTTAAAAGAAAAAACACTATACTCTCAGATTGCCTTGGTCTGCCGCAAAAAGGCTTTGCTTCCGGATTCGGCCAGGCGTTTTTGGGATATGATGGAAGGGTTTTATTCGTATTAAAATGAATATTCACCGTTATCAAAATAATTCTTGAAATTTCTAAAAAAAGTGCTATACTAAAAATATGCAGATATAGTTCATTGGTAGAACGTCAGCTTCCCAAGCTGAAGAGGCGGGTTCGATTCCCGTTATCTGCTTGTTTTTATGCTCTGACAACTTTCAAAACACAAAAAGATACAGCACTAAGGCCATATCTTTTTGCTTATCTTCCATCTTAATCTTTATTCTCCCAGAATCCTCTGTATATGTATCGCCAGAAATCCAATCTCCTCTTTCTGGATTTCTTTCTTCATCTCTTTTCCCATATAGGCACATACCAGCTCCGCAGCCTTTCCCGTGCGGGGATATTTCTCGTAGATATAATCGTTCATATCAATCTTCAAAGGCTCATTTTTTCTGGCTCTGGCAGCCATATAATACAGATGGCTCATCATACGCGCATAGGCCAGAGAGTCTTTTGGAACATCCATGTGAAAATGCTCCTCAATAATCGAAATACATTCATCTATGATCCTGGTAGTCTCCAGAGTTTCCGAAACCATTTCGTCTGACAGCCCTGCATGGATGTGAAGGGCAATCAGTCCCACTTCATCCTCAGAGATTGTCACCCCTGCTTTTGACTGAATAATCTCCCGTCCCTTCAGTGCTACCTGGAATTCTTTGGAGAAAAGCATTTGGATATCTTTGGTAAAAGGATTGGGAAACTGCATGTTTTCTCTGGCACGTTTAGCTGCCAGGGCAATATGGTCTGCCATAGCCAGAAGAATATCCCGGTTCACCTGAGAAAACTCTTCTTCCGCCAGGTCAATAATCTGTCCGGAAATCTCCAGAAATACCGGCTCAATAGCGTTCACCGCTTTCAAGGCAGACTGTTTTTTCTTTCTGGTCACCAGAGAATAGACTTTTGCTCCCTTAACAGATTCTATCTGCTGACCGGGCATTTTTCCGAAGCCAATGCCGCTGCCCATAAGTATATATTCTCTTTTTGTCTCATTGCTCAGTACGAGAATGCTGTTATTATTCAGTACTTTTATGATCCGAAACATTCCATGCAGCTCCCTTTCTTTTCCATACTCTATATCCAGAACCAGGCTACGGCAGCTTAGGCTTAAAAACCTGTGATCTCTGCGATTTCATCCAAAGCTCTTATTTCTCCCTCTGCCTTCATCACAATCTCCTGTCCCACTTCCAGGCTGGTGAAGACTCCTATGCAGGCTTCGGATTTTGCATGCTCTTTTATATATTCTATATCAAACTCCATGAGTTTGTCACCTTTTTTCACTTTGTCATTTTCCTGAACAAAGACTTCAAAACCTTTTCCTTCTAATTTTACTGTATCCACACCGATATGGAGCAGATATTCCAGACCATCTTCGGTTCGCAGGCCTAGTGCATGTTTAGACGGAAAGACAAAGCTTATCTCACAATCTTCCGGAGCATAGACCACGCCTTCACTTGGAAATACCACATAGCCGTCTCCCATCATTTTTTCTGCGAAAGCTTCATCGGGAGTCTCTGTAATAGATGCAGCTCTCCCATTAAAAGGTGAACAGAGCTTCCTTACAGCTCCTGATTTCTTAGGGAACTCTTTCTCTTGACCTTCTTCCTTTTCCACAGGTTGTGATACTGGCTCTGTGGAAGCTGCCTCTTCATAAAATGCTTCTTCCTCAGGGGCTCCTGCCAAATATTCTTCCAGATTGGACTTGATCACGGACACAGAGGGTCCATAGATGATCTGGATTCCCTGGCCTTTTTTAATAATGCCGGATGGTCCTGTCTGCTTCAAAATGGACTCATTTACCTTCTCCGGATCAACAACTGTACACCTCAGTCTTGTAGCACAGCAATCCACATCGGAAATATTTTTCTTGCCGCCTAACCCTCTGGTGATCAGCATACTCTTTTCATCTTCCAGGCTCAGAGCCTGTCCGGAACTCTGGCTGCCCCCCTCCTGTCTGGCCTTATAGTCTGCTTTTGTGTATAATTTTGTCTCCTCTGTATCCTCTCTTCCCGGAGTCTTCAGATCCAGTTTTTTGATCAGGAAAGAGAAAATCACAAAGTACAAAATAAAGTAAATAATTCCCACCGGTATGATCCGCATCCAGTCGGTCTTCTCATTTCCCTGGAGGATCCCGAAGATAAACAGATCGATAAAGCCGCCGGAAAAGGTAAGTCCCACGGCAATATTTAAAATGTGTGCGATCATATAAGCTGCACCGGCCAATATTACCTGGACTACAAAGAGGATCGGCGCCACAAAAAGGAAAGAAAACTCCAGAGGCTCAGTGATTCCTGTAAGCATACAGGTCAAAGCCGCAGAGAGAAGAAGACCTCCCGCCTGTTTTTTCTTCTCTGGTTTCGCACAGCGGTACATGGCAAGTGCCGCTCCCGGAAGACCGAAGATCATGAAAATAAACTCTCCGGAGAAGTATCTGGTAGCATCTGCACTAAAATGTACAGTACTTGGATCTGCCAGCTGAGCAAAGAAAATATTCTGTCCTCCCTGTACCAGCTGTCCTGCCACTTCCATAGTTCCTCCCACGGCTGTCTGCCAGAAAGGAAGATAAAATACGTGATGGAGTCCAAATGGAATCAAAGCTCTCTTAATAATACCGAAGATCAGCGTTCCCAGATAGCCGGTTCCTGTAACCAGTCCTCCCAGGGCGTAGATCCCATTCTGCACCACCGGCCATACAAAATACATAGCAATACCCACAAAGAGATAAACTACCGTAGAAATAATGGGCACAAATCTGGAACCACCAAAAAAGGAAAGGGCATTGGGCAGCTGGATCTTGTAAAAGCGGTTATGGAGAGCCGCCACTCCCAGGCCTACGATAATGCCTCCGAAAACACCCATCTGCAAAGTAGGAATACCGCAGACCTCTGCAATGGTTCCAGGCAGTACAGAAGATGCAATAGAACCGTCTTCCAGAATCTGCCCCTGTACCTGAAGCACAGCGGAAATGGTAGTATGCATGACAAAAAAAGAAATCATAGAGGCCAGGGCCGCTACTTCTTTTTCTTTTTTTGCCATTCCAATGGCAACGCCTACTGCAAAAATCAGGGGTAGATTGTCAAAAATTACATTTCCTGCCTGGCTCATAATAGTCAGCAAGGCATTCAGAAGGGTTCCATCCCCTAAAATCCCTTCCAGTCCATAGGTTTCAATGGTGGTTGCGTTAGTCAGAGAGCTTCCGATTCCCAGCAAAAGCCCAGCCACTGGCAAAATGGCGATAGGAAGCATAAAACTCCTGCCCACTCTCTGCAATACGCCAAAAATCTTGTCCTTCATTTCATTCTCCTTTCATTCCGGATACTAATACTGGAAAGAATGGGTAAAAAAAGAAGGCATAAACTTTTCTGTCTGAGTATTTTGTATACTCAAAAACAGATAGTTCATGCCTTTTCAGTTACACACTATCCTATAATATCCGCTCTTTTATTATAGGGACATTATAAAGGGTCATTCTTTGATTCGTCAATTCACATTTCCTACAGATTTCACAATAAATTTCTGTGAAAATTTTACAGAATTTTTAGATTCTGCGAATATCGTTGAACATAACGAAAACCATCAAAAGCATCAAGAGGACAAAGCCTGCGAAATGCACCATTCCTTCCACATTGGGATTGATCCGTTTCTTCCGTATGGCTTCGATGATGAGAAAAACAAGTCTTCCTCCGTCCAGTGCCGGAATAGGCAGAAGGTTCATCACACCTAAATTGGCTGAGAGGAGGATTGCCCAGTAGAGCATCTGCATCCACACCATTACAGTTCCCTCTGACTTAGCCTCCTCATAAGAGTCTCCGATCACATCAATGATTCCCACAGGGCCTGACAGATCGTTGACAGTGAACTGGCCTTTTATCAGCATTGCAAGGCTTTCAACGGTGCTGGTGATCCAGTACCGCACTTCTACAGCACTGTATTTGATCACTCCCAGGAAATTGGTTTTTTCCCGGTATAAATTATAGACAAACCCGGTGTCCACCTGTTTCGTCATCCTGGGCGTCACGGATATCTGGCGGATTTCTCCGTTTCGCTCAATGCCAAGGGTAATCTCCGAACCATCCAGAGGATTCTCACTGATATAATCCTGCAGATCCTGGCTGGTTTTGATTTCTACTCCATTAATCTCCCGGACAATATCTCCTGCCTGAACACCGGCATCCATCATGGAGCCGTCCACCATTACCTGGGTAATCTCCGGCTCCCCTTCCGGCATATAATAAAATCCCAGCAGGTAGCTGGTCTGACTGTCTGCAGTATAGGAAATCTCATGTTCTTCCCCATCCCGCTCATAGGTAAGGGTAATATTTTCATCTTGAAGTCCGTGAAGGGTCAAATATAATTCCAGATCTCTTCCGATGGAAATGTGTTTCCCCTGAAATTTTGTGATCACATCTCCTTCCTGAAGCCCTGCCTCCTGGGCCGGAGAGCCTTCCTCTACCTGAAGGACCCTGGATGGATCATAGCCAATGACGCTGGTAATGATCATGGCAAAGATAAAGGCCAGAATAAAGTTGAAGATCGGCCCTGCAGCCACCACGGAAATCCTTGCCCAGACAGAGGCCCGGTTAAAAGACCCCTGGCTGTTGTCATCGTCATCCTCTCCTACCATCATGCAGGAGCCTCCAATAGGAAAGAGCTTCAGAGAGTATCGGGTCTCCCCCTTTACCGTAGAAAGGAGTCTTGGCCCCATACCCAGAGAAAATTCCGTAACTGTAATACCGTTTCTCTTAGCCAGTAGAAAATGTCCCAGCTCATGGAAAATCACAATTACAGAAAATACTAAAATCGCAATAAGAATCCTCAATTTACCACCTGCCTTCGATCCACCTGTAAATTTCCTGCTCAATATTCAGGATTTCTTCTATCCCCGGATCCGCAACCACTTTATGTCTCTCCATAGCTTCCTCAATAATCCTGTAAATATCCAGAAAAGCGATTTTTCGTTCAAGAAACAGTGCCACAGCTTTTTCGTTGGCTGCATTAAACACAGTGGGCATAGAGCCCCCTTCTTTTGAAGCTTTTATGGCAAGAGGCAGTCCTTTAAAGGTCTCTGTGTCAGGAGCTTCAAAAGTAATGGAGCCCAATTTTGTAAAGTCCAGCCTCTCATCGTCCAGGAATCTTCTCTCTCCCCGGTACAGAGCATACTGAATCGGCAGACGCATATCCGGCGTGCCAAGCTGGGCCATAACGCTGCCATCTGTAAATTCTACCATGGAATGGATCACACTCTGAGGCTGGACCACCACCTGAATCTGATCCAGATCCACGCCAAAGAGCCACTTTGCCTCCATCACCTCCAGACCTTTATTTACCAGAGTTGCGGAATCAATGGTAATCTTATGTCCCATAGCCCAGTTAGGATGTTTCAGAGCATCTTCCACCCGGACATTTTCCAGCTCATCCCGTTTCTTTCCCCGGAAAGGTCCTCCTGAGGCTGTGATCAGGAGCTTCTGGATACTCTCTGATTTTTCTCCATGAAGGCACTGGTAAATGGCACTGTGTTCACTGTCCACAGGATAAATTTTTACCCCTTTTTTCTCTGCCAGAGGCATGATGATATGTCCTGCAGTAACCAATGTCTCCTTGTTTGCCAGAGCAATATCCTTCCTGGCACAGATTGCTTCTATAGTCGGACGGATGCCGATCATTCCCACAATAGCTGTCACCAAAATGTCGGTCTCTTCCATAACTGCCAGTTCGATCAGTCCTTCCATACCGCCGACTACCCTGCAGTCCGTATCTTTTACCTGGACTGCCAGCTCCTTTGCAAGAGCCGGATCTCCTACTGCAGCCAGCCTGGGTTTAAAGGTCCTGATCTGCTGCTCCAGAAGTTCAATATTCTTTCCTGCGGCAAGTCCTGCCACCTGCAGATCTTCATTTTTACTTACAATATCCAGAGTCTGGGTTCCAATAGAGCCAGTAGAACCCAATACTGCGATCTTTGTCATAATTTTATCCCCTTTAAATCAGCACCTTCGCCAGAAAATAAATAAATGGCGCGGTAAAAATCACACTGTCAAACCGATCCAGGATTCCGCCGTGACCGGGGATCAGTGTTCCGTAATCTTTAATATCTTTGTTTCGTTTAATAGCGGAAGCAGCCAAATCCCCTACCATAGAGATCAGCGCCCCTATAGCACAGATTAGGGCATACATCCAAGGCGTATGTCCCTGGGCTGGATTTACACCGGCAATGATCAAAGCATACACTGCCCCTAAGAGGGCAGCGCCTGCCACGCCTCCCACAGCTCCTTCTACAGATTTTTTAGGACTTAACACAGGAGCCATCTTGTGTCTGCCTATGAGTCTTCCCACGCAATAGGCACAGGTATCGCTGCCCCAGGAGCTTAAAAAAATCAGAACTACCAGCCATACGCCTCCTTCCAGGTTTCTGGTCTTGTAGATGTAGGACAGCATTACTGCCACATATATAATTCCAAACGTAGCAGCCATGATCTGCTCTGCCTGGTACTTGGGATAAGTAAACACATAGACACACATGATCAGCACCAGGGCAAAAAGCAGGATTACAAGAGAAACCTCTTCTCCCTGACGCCATAACAGAGTAAGATAATATCCTACGGCTCCCGCATATCCTGCGATTTCCAGAGGGCCGAATCCCTTTTGATGAACTCCCATAACCCGGTAAAGTTCACTCATCCCGATGATGGAAACCGCCAGCAGTACAGTAAAAAGCACCACATCCCCTGCCGCTATAGAAGCGGCAGCTATGATCACCAGGATAATACCGCTAAAAAGCCTTGTCCAGAACATGTCAGTCCTCCTTTACACCGCCAAATCTGCGGTCTCTCTTATTGTATTTCTCTATGGCTTTCACAAATTCCCCTCTGTCGAAATCCGGCCACGCAACATCCGTAAAGTAAAATTCTGTGTAGGCCAGCTGCCACATAAGGAAGTTAGACAAACGCTCCTCCCCGCTGGTGCGGATGAGCAGATCCGGGTCCGGCAGGCCTCTGGTATCAAGATACCCTGAAACCGTATCCTCGGTAATAGCCTCAGGAGCCAGCTTCCCTTCTTTTACGTCCTCTGCCATATGACGGACAGCTCTGGTAATCTCATCCCTGCTTCCATAATTGAGAGCAATCTGGAAATACAGCTCATCAAACCGACTGGAATATTCCTCCAATTCCCGAATCTTATCCTGAAGATCCTGGTCGAAGGCTCTTGGGTCTCCGATAACCCGCACCCGCATTTTATTGTCCCTGGAAATCTTAATGCACTTTTTCATATAATTCCGGAACAGCTTCATCAGCCCGTCTACTTCCTCTTTTGAACGCTTCCAGTTCTCTGTAGAAAATGCATATACTGTAAGATATTTAATTCCGAGTTCCTTTGCTACGGTACAGACCTTTTCCAGGTTATCACATCCTTTAATATGGCCATAGCTTCGAGGCATTCCTTTCGCCTTAGCCCAGCGTCCGTTTCCGTCCAAAATAATAGCCACATGTCTGGGAACCACCATAATTTTCTCCTCCTACGCATAAAAGAGGCACAATACCCATTCTTTGTATGTGCCCCTTCTACTGTTTTTTATACAGTCATGATCTCTTTGGATTTTTCTTCCACTGCTTTATCAATTTCTTTTACATATTTGTCTGTAGACTTCTGGATTTTTCCTTCCAGCTCCTTGATCTCATCTTCCGATACGTCCTGTTTTGCCAGTTTTTTAAAGGTATCATTAGCATCTCTCCGAACGTTGCGGACAGCTACTTTTGCAGCCTCTCCTTTTTTCTTCACATCTTTTACCAGCTCTTTCCTGCGCTCCTCTGTAAGTTCCGGCAGGACTAAACGGATTACTTTTCCGTCATTGTTCGGATTCAGTCCCAGGTCAGATGCCAGAATGGCTTTCTGAATTTCCTTGATAAGGGAAGATTCCCATGGCTGTATCTGAATCATCCTTGCCTCCGGCACCATAATATTGGCTACCTGCTGAAGAGGTGTAGGACTTCCATAATAGTCTACGGTAATTTTATCTAAAATATGCGGATTTGCTCTTCCTGCACGGATGGTTGAAAACTCCTTTACAAGTCCATCCAGAGTTTTCTGCATTTTGTCTTCATATTTCTGTATTCTCTCATCTGTTGCCATAATCATTTCCTCCTGATCTTTATTACTCTTTCCAGAACCTTCCCCTCCAAAGAACTGCTATACCAGCACCTTTGTACCGGTGAAGCTGCCATGGGCAGTATTTACAATGCTGTTTTCCTCGTTAAGGCCAAACACCAGCATAGGCATTTTATTTTCCATACACATAATGGATGCCGTCATATCCATAACCGCCAGCTTTTTGTCAATGACTTCCTGAATACTGATCTCAT
>ERZ1643251.3805-NODE-3805-length-13612-cov-7.383123_pt1 | contig 13612 bp, 12 predicted proteins | sample MGYA00579261_ERZ1643251 | MGnify/ENA primary metagenome ERZ1643251 (study PRJEB29033, sample SAMEA4952267) | chicken gut metagenome | biome: Broiler Chicken; feature: Gastrointestinal Tract; material: Caecum | place: Ireland | collected 2018 | study: Broiler... | reverse complement strand
GCCCCACAATTTTTTTAAAGCTTTTTTATAAAACCCCGCGATTATTTAAAGCGCCATAAAAAAGAGTAGAATTCTTTTTCTACTCTTAGTATACGATGACTATATTGATAAACATATAGACATTTTGGCTTAAATGTTTATTTTTCTTCTAAAATCTTTTCACTAGAAAAAATCAACCATCTATAAAGCTCTATTAGATAATCTGGTTGGATTTCTTTATTCGTCTTTACATATTCTTTAATTCCAGCACTGATGACAATTGCATGAAACCTGACAAAAGTATCCGCAGAAAACTTATCTACTCCCAAAACATCTTCTTCTACTTGACTCATAAAATCGTGAACAACTTGGTATACAGCTTTATAAACAGCCTCTTCAAAGCTGTTTTGCCCAATAATCTGATAGCCAATACGATAAAATTCAATATTTTTTTGAATTACAAATATCATGACCTTAAAAGCTTCATGTTTTTCCCTACATTGAATATAAGGTAGCACTGTTTCATAAAGATCACGATAAACGATATATGCCAAAGCATCATATTTATCAGAAAAATAATTATAAAAAACAATGCGAATAACACCTGTGGCATCGCAAATCTGTTTAATCGTAATTTTTTCAAATGGTTTTTTCAACATTAAATCTCTTAAACTATCTGCTAATAAATCTTTTGTATTATTTTTAGAATTCATTATTTTTCTCCAATCCCCAACTTTATTAAAATACCAGAGCTAGAGAACTCATATATAATAGGATTCCTGAGATACAATAGACCTGTTTTTGATATTTGACACCAAACATCTGACCAATCTTTAATCCTATCAAAACAAAGAGGAAAGTAAATACTGTTGTAAGTAAAGCCATATTGTTAATATTTAACCCAATAATGCGGAGACTGACTCCCAATATAAACCAATCTATGGATGTTGAAAAAGCCAAATGACCCTTACGCTTAAAATCAATATTTTTATCCAACCTTTCAATAAATTCTCCTCTTGAAAAAGCATTATATAAAAAACGACTTCCTATTAAAATAAATAACATCGACAAAATCATACGATTAATTTCTCTTAAAATATAAAATGTAAAAAATCCTCCAACAAAGAAACCAAGCAAAATCATAATCAGTGATACAACACCAAATAATGTACTATATTGAGCAATCTTCTTCCATGAAAGAAAAGGCATCACAGCGCCTTTTTCCATAACAACAACAAAACAATCTAATGATAAGATAATTAAAATAACAAAAATATTAATCAGTTTCATGATTCTTTCCTTGTATATCAATCATATACTTATTCCTTTCTTATGTAGAATTTTCTTTTGTGCGAAGTTGAGCTTCATGAGTATGAATGTAATCTTTTAAAAGTTCATAAACAATGGACATCACAGGTAATCCAAATACCATTCCTACAATACCAAAAAGACGTCCACCTACGATTACTGTAAACAAAACAAGTAGTGGTGATAAACCAACTGAATTTCCAACTACATGTGGGTAAATCAAATTAGATTCAATTTGTTGAATCACTGTTCCAAATACAATAAATAAAAGAGATTTTGATAATGATTCACATAATAAGAGTATAGCACAAAAAGCTGTTCCAAAAAAGGGACCAAAATAAGGAATGATATTGGTGCACCCAATAATGATAGCACATGTTGAAGCATAGGGAATTTGAAGAATCAAGCATCCTACATAACACATCATACCAATAATCACAGCTTCTATGATTTGGCTGTTAATAAAGTTTTTAAAAACTTTATTGATTAGGCGATAAAGCTTAATTAATCGATTTAACCATTTTTTTGAAATAAACACATAACAAAGATGTTTTCCTTTTTTTAAAAGCTTTTCTTTAGAAAAAATAAGATAAACACTAATCACAAATCCCATAATGACATCAGAGATACCTGATACTAATGTTGAAATCATATTTTTCGCATCTGGCAATAGTGTTTCTAATGCTAATATTAACTGGCTGGCAAAATCACTCAGCTTGATTTGAACCTGTGCAATCTGTGAAGAAGTCATATGAAAACGCAATAGAACATTTTCTACAATTTGTGACAGTTCCTCTGATAGTTCTGATATATTCATAATAAGTGATGAAATAGAATGAATCAGCTGAGGAATGAAAAAAAATAAAACAGCCACTAAAATGATAAAAACAACACTTAATGACAAAATGGCAGAGAGAATTTTACGTTCCTGTCCCTTTCTTTTTGGCAAATGTCGTCGAAAATAATTCATCGGAATATTCATGACAAAAGCAAAAACAATCCCATATAAAAATGGGACAAATGCCTGAAATAAAATAGAAAAGGCATGTGTGATGATATCCATCTTTGAAAATATGTAGATCATCACAATTCCAGAGTATTTAAAATAATCTGATATTTTAGTTTTAAACAAAAATAGTATTGGTAGTAACATTACCCATATATAAAATCCATGTGGTTTATGTGTTTAAAATAAATTTCATTATTTTCATCATTTTTTGATGTTATTAATGAATTTTTTTATTATGATTTACTTATAATCCTATAGAAAGAAAAAGGATAATAAACCATCCCGACCAAAGTTTGATTCATTATCCTGTCCATAAGAACACTATGATAATAATAGAATTTCACAAAAAAATCAATACAATTAATCAGAATATTTATTCTTCTGTCATTAGTTCCCTGGATTTTTCTTCTGTTCATTGTCCAAAGTGCAATGAATCCGGTCTAAAGGTTCATGCTTATTATTATAGAGCTTTTAAAAATAGTTCAATTAGAATCACCAGATTAATATGTCCTCACTGCGGTTCAACTCATGCAGTTCTTCTTTCTCCTATGATTCCTTTTATATCTTCTGTTTCATATGATGATATGATTAGTATTATTGTGCACAAAAATACCGATGCTGAAATTGATAATTCTCTCATTTCCTATTTCCACACCAGATTTGTAAACTGCTTTGGAGATTACTATCATATCTGTCTGTTCAATTCCAGAAATCTCTTTTTATCTTTCGTTACCACACATGATTTGTTTATTATTCCTCCCTTTTCATCTATTCTTGAATCATAAGGAGGACTTTCACTATGGAAAGCATTAATAACGACTATATTCTTAAACTATTTAACCTGGACAATAGAAAAATCAGCTCTATTGAAGTCCATCATCAGTTTGATGGCGTACATGTTCATGTGCTTTTGGCTGTCGAACCCTACAGGTGCCCTGTGTGTGGTACTGAAACATCAAAAACTCATTCATATACACACAAGAAGATTACGCATTCAATTCTTAGCGGGATACCTTGCTTCATCAATTATAAGGCCAGACGATATATCTGCCCCGAATGCTCAAAGACATTCTATGAGCACAATCCATTTACCACTGAAGGCATGAAGATTTCACTAACGACCGTATATAATGTCCTTAATGATCTAAAAAAGCCTAATGAAACATTTACTGCAGTCGCTCATAGATATCATATATCTCCAACTGCAGCCGCCTATATATTTGACAGACACGTCAATATATCAAGAAGAAAACTTCCTGAATGTATATGTATAGATGAAGTCTATGCATTTTCATCATCAAAAGGTGATTACGTATGCGTTCTTCTTGATTTTAATTCTCAGAATGTCATCGACCTGCTTCCTTCAAGAAGAAAGTATGATCTAATGAATTATCTTTCTCTTATTCCTCGTGAAGAAAGACTTAATGTTAAAGTCGTCTCTACTGACATGTGGGAAACATATAGAATAGTAACGAAACTCATGTTTCCTAATGCAGTCAATTCATTAGATAAATTCCACCTTGTCCAGGAATTCAACAGAAGACTTGAAAGAATCAGAATCGATGCAATGAACAGAGTCAAGCCTAATCCGAATTTCAAAGAAATAAACCACTCCTCCTGTGAAGTTACGAAGCACAGAGAAATGCAGAAGCAGTACTATGTATTGAAGAAATTCAACTGGCTTCTTCTCAAGAATGACGATAAGATATCTGATCCAGACATGGAGAAGAAATACAATCGTGTTCTTGAAGGATATTACAATTACTATGACCTTGTCGAGTATATGATCAAAACAGACAGTCAGCTCGAGGAGGCCCTATATCTTAAGGATGAACTTAAAAGATTCTTTGATAAATCCGATACAGATACCGCAAAGGACAATCTTAATGAACTTATTAGAGAATTCAAATCGAGCAGTATTCCAATCATGAATGAATTTGGGAATACAATGGTGAGATGGAAAAATGAGATTATAAACTCATTTATAAAAGTCAATCCTGAGAAGACAAAACGAGTTAATAATGGAATCATTGAAAACAGAAATAAAACCATCAAGAATATAAAGCATAATTCTAATGGCTATAGAAACTGGGAACGATTTAGAAATAGGGTTATGTATGTGTTAAATGATGACGCAACATATTATATGTATCCAAAAAAGAAGGACTAGATTTGCATCTAGTCCCTAATTGGTATTATAAACACCTTGTGATTAAGTTTTAAATTGTATGTGGTCATCTGAACCACAAATTGTCTTATTGGCCGAAACAATCTCAACCACAAGTTATTTTAAATTACCCAATTCCAATCAGGATGATGACAATCAGATTTTCAATTGTGAGATCTACTATTCTCTTTTTTCTATTTAAGTCTATTTTTTTCATGAATTTTTATGATATTCCTGCCATAACTCATCTGCAACACTCTGCCAGTTGTGAGCATAAGATTGACATTTATCACACAAATGATCAACATTTTCATTAGATTGTAAATCAGTTGATTTGGCATTTGTACGATGAACCATTTCTCTTAATTTTTCTGGATTTTCCAGCATTGGACATGGTCGAAGATGATTGTCATTAAATGGCTGACCTTCTTTATATGCCATAAATAATGGTGAACATAAAGCTTCTAATAAACTCTTTTCTCTTATATTAGAATCTGAATAATGAATGAAGACACATGGCTCAATGTCACCGTGAGGATTAATATGTAAATAATTTCTACCAGCTGCAATACATCCACCTACATATTCACCATCATTTTGGAAGTCAATAGTAAAGATTGGTTTTTCATTTCTAAACTTTCTGATTTGTTGATACATCAAAACACGCTGTTCTGGTGTACATAACAAATCTGTTACTGCATCATTTCCCACTGGCATATAATGAAAGAACCAGGCAAACTTCGCACCAGAGTCAATTAATGAATCCATAAATGCCTCACTGCTTAACACTTCAACATTTTGACTTGTATAACAGCACGAAACACCAAATGGTAAACGATTGTCTTTTAATAATTTCATTGCTTTTAAGACTTTTTGATATGTTCCTTGTCCACGACGCAAATCAGTTGTGTATTCATTACCTTCAATACTAATTGATGGCACAAAGTTTTTCACACTCAACATTTCCTGAATAAATGCTTCATCAATTAATGTGGCATTTGTAAAGGCTAAAAAAACACAATCATTATGTTTTTCACAAAGCTTGATTAAATCTTTTTTACGCATCATAGGTTCTCCACCTGTATAAATATACATGTACACACCCATTTGCTTTCCTTGTTCAATAATATTATCAATTTCATCATAAGTTAAGTTTAACTGATGACCATATTCACTGGCCCAGCACCCCACACATTTTAAGTTGCAGGCACTTGTTGGATCCAACAATATAGCCCAAGGCACATTACAGTGATAAGTATTCATAGTATCTTCTCTTTGTTTCAGTCCTAAAACCGCTGAATGAATGATAAAGTTTTCAAAAAGTTTAACTCTGACATCAGCATCAATATCAGTATATAAACTATTTACAAGTTGTGTCCAGTTATTATTGGGATCACTTAAAACATCTCTGACGACTGTTAACTGTTTTGTGATCATACCTGATGTATCAAATTTATCTAACCAGTCTAAAATCTTTGTAATATTCTCTCCTGGATTCTTTTCAATATATTGAATGACTTTCTTTAACGCTACTGATGTTGTTTTATCTTTAATTGTTCCCATATTCTTCAATCCTTCTTTCTTTAATGAGCATGTCCATATTGTGTATCTTGATATTGATGTGGCTGAAAATCATTTTGAATTTTTAATTTTTTCACTCTTTCCCAAGTCAGCATATCTTTGCCAAAATGACCATAACAACTTGTCAAATGATATATAGGCTGATATAAATCCAGTTCATCTATCATATTTTGTACACGAAAATCAAAATTTGTTTCCACTATTTCCTTAATTTGCTGATCTGAAACATGACCCGTTCCAAAAGTATCTACCATTAAGGAAATAGGTTGAGCTTGTCCAATCGCATAAGAGATCTGGATTTCGCAGCGATCAGCCAATCCATTAGCAACAATATTTTTCGCAACATATCTGGCATAATAAGCACCACTTCTATCAACTTTACTTGGATCTTTAGAAGATAAACATCCACCTCCAACTCTTCCCATTCCTCCATAAGTATCACAAATGATCTTTCGGCCTGTTGTACCAGAATCACCAAAACTTCCACCTACTACAAAGCTACCACTTGGATTGATATAATATTTTGTTTCTTTATCTAGCAAGTCATCAGGTATTGTAGGACGAATGACTTCCTGCATCACAACCTTCCTGATTTGATCCTGTTTTGCGGATGCTTTATGTTGCGTTGATACAACAATCGTATCAATACGTGCAACCTTTCCATCTTTATATTCAACAGAAACCTGTGTCTTTCCATCAGGTCCTAAAAAAGCATGTTTCTTTTGGGCCTGATTTAATGCAAAAGCTAATCGGTGGGCATAATAAATCGGTGCTGGCATATAAGCTTCTGTTTCATTGCAGGCATATCCAAACATGATTCCCTGATCTCCAGCGCAGACTTCATGATCTTTTGATACTGCCTCATGAATCTCTTGTGATTGCTCAGAAATTTTTAAGATAATATGATAATTTTCTTTATACCCAATTTTTCTTAAGCATTGTCTAGCTATATGCTCATAATCCAATCGAGCTAATGTTGTAGCCTCTCCATAAATAAAAACAATTTCATTTTTGATTGTTACTTCAACAGCCATTTTAGAATATCTATCCTGTTTTAAAGCTTCATCTAAAATACTATCCGCAATAAAATCACAAATCTTATCTGGGTGTCCTAATGTTACACTTTCAGATGTGAAAATATAATCTTTCATGAACTATCACCTCATTTATTCTTTTTACAGTTTTTATTATATTATTATAAAAGAGCCATTTTTAAAATGTAATAGACAAAAAATATGATATGTATACAATTCCTAACAAAAAAAGAGATATGAATCTCTTACAAATTTTAAATCAAATCTGTTAAATTCATATCTCTTATAAAAAGGATTAAGCCCATGTTTTTAATGTATGAGCATCAACCTGACTATCAAAACGACGTCCTTGGCACAACTTAGCATCCACGCAAGAAGACGCCAATTCCTGATTTGTATTTCCCATACCACTGCCTCCTGATGTCGCAAAAGGAATGACAGTTTTACCTGATAGATGATATTGTTCTAGGAAAGTATTAATAATTGTTGGTGCTACATACCACCAGATTGGAAATCCAATAAAGATGACATCATAATCATCCATGTTTTTGACAACATTTTTTATAGCTGGTCGATAAGTTTTATCCTTCATTTCCTGACTGCTACGACTTTGAGGATTATTCCAATTCAAATCAGCTTGACTATATGGTTGAGCTGGTATGATTTCATGTAAATCTCCATGAATCGCTTCTGATAATTTTTGAGCTACTCTGGCTGTTGTTCCACTTGCTGAAAAATAAGCAACTAAAATTTTTTTCATTTTCTTCACTCCTATTCTCCAAAATATAAGGAAATTTCTTCCATCCTTTGCATCTGATCAACATGGAAAGGACAACGGTGATTGCAATGCCCACATTGAACGCAGTCACTCGCTTTCTTTTCTAAATGATGGTAGTGATCTTTTGCTAAATCATCACCCAATAAAGATAAATCATAATATTTATTGATTAATGCAATATCCAATCCCATAGGACAAGGATGACAATGTTTGCAATAAACACATTTTCCCTGATGTTCTACAGCATCAAATGTGGAAATAACAGTATAATCTTTTTCTTCATCACTGGCTTGTATATATTTAAGAACTTCCTTTAAATCATCACGATTTCTCACTCCTGGCAAAACTGTCACAACAGCTGGTTTATCCAATGCATATTGAATACATTGAATACGTGTTAAGGCTTTTGGGAAAGGTGATTTCTGCTCGTCCAAAAGTTGTCCGGCACTAAAAGCTTTCATAACTGAAATCGCAACTCCTTCTTTTTCACAGCGCTGATACAAAGCCATTCTTTCATCTGTCTGTCCTATCGCATATTCTCCATGTTTATAATCATAAGCCGGATTAATACTGAACATCACCATATCTAAAATATGCATATCTAAAACTTTATGCACAATTTCTGGTGTATGTGATGATAATCCGATATGTTTAACAATACCCTGTTTTTTGAGTTCCTGAATATAATCAATAACTCCAGCTTTTTCAATCGCATTTAAATCATTTTCTTCATCAATGCAATGAATAAAGCCAAAATCAATATAATCTGTCTGCAACATTTTTAATTGCCATTGAATAGATTGTTTAATCTTATCTAAATTTGTTGTCCATCCATATTCACCTGTTTCATAATTAGCACCAAAATGAATCTGCAAATACACTTTTTCTCTTTGGCCTTTGATAGCCTGACCAACTGCCTGAAACGTTTTGGCATGTCCGCTAGCCAAATCAATATAATTCACACCTTGTGCTATTGCTTCTTGAATTGTTGCAATAATTTCTTTATTACTTGATTCACCAAGTGAACTGGTTCCTAAACCAATCACACTTATTTCTTCATCACCATGTGGCAATTGTCTATACTCCATTGATTTCAACTCCTTTGCATATAAGTAAATTGTAAAATCTTTATCTCGCTGATAGTGACCAATCTGCTTCATTAGATGATAATCATAGAATTCATAATCACAGCTCGTATCCGTAAACAATATATAATGAGAACACGCTTCTTTTTTAAATAAAGATTCTGCATACGCATAGAGTCGTGTCCCTATCCCCTGATGCTGATATTTTTCATCAACCATAAACAAAACAATTTCTCCATCATATACCTGATGTGCCTGCTGTAATAACTGATTACAGCTGTGATGATAGTTTTGCATCATTTGACGATAGGATGCAATCAAATGAAAATCATCATGTTGATGATAGAGCAGATTCTGATATTCTTCGGGAATCATCATTTTATTTTTCGTAGATAGAGATAATGCTAAAAAGCCAACAATATTTTGATTTTCAATCGCTATATATAAGTCTGTTGAATGACATAACACATCATAAAAATATTCCTGTGAGAAAATGATTCCATTTTTTAAACTCTTAAACATACGATTTAATTTCCAGACCTGACAAATCATTTCAACGATTTCTGATGTCTCTTTCCATTGAAATTTTTCTATTTGCATCATATCACCATAACTTTCATTTTTATTGTATATCACTTCATATATGACTTCAAATACTTATATTTCATATTCAATTATGCTTATAAAGCATAATAAAAGAATCACTTATAAAAGCAATTCTTATTCTAGATATTCTATAATTGAACTCATTTTATCATCTCATTCATTACACATCTAAACACATTCAATAACCATTACCTTAAGATTGTTTTGACTGCATCTCTTTCATTTTCTTTTGCATTTCAAAATAGAACATTGTTGAAGTTGTCAAAACAGCAATTGTATCAGCAATAGGTTCTGCTAAAAAGACTGCAAAAACCTGATCTGATATAAACATAGGTAAAATATAAATCAAAGGAATTAAAACCAAGATTTTTCTAAAGACTGCCAAAAATGCACTCTTTTTTGAATTTCCAAAGGCGATAAATGTCTGTTGACATGAAATTTGGATACCCATTAATAAGACTCCAGCCATATAAATTCTTAATGCCCAAATTGTGATTTCTGTCAATTGTGGATCACTTGTAAAAATCGCAACAAATAAACTTGGGAAAATCATAATCAATAACCATAGTATAGATGAATATGAAAAACATGAAATGGTTTGAAGTTTAAATGCTTTTTGAACACGATCACCTTGTTTAGCACCATAGTTATAACTGATAATAGGTTGTCCCCCTTGTGTTAAACCTTGTAATGGTAACATGGCAAATTGCATAACACTTGATAAGATTGTCATAGCACCAACAGCTAAATCTCCACCATATTTTAATAATGATGAGTTAAAGCATAATACCAAAACACTTTCTGTAGCCTGCATTGCAAAAGGAGCAACACCTAAAGCAATACATGGTAATAAAATATGAAAATTGATTTTTAAATTTTCTCTTTTTAATTTTAAAATCGTATTTTTTCCTGATAAGAACCAGAATGCCCAAATGGCACTTAAAGCCTGTGACATGACTGTCGCAACTGCTGCACCTTGTACCCCCATATTCAATCCAAAAATAAAAATAGGGTCTAAAACAATATTTGTGACAGCTCCAATAACAACAGTTAACATACTAATTTTTGAAAATCCTTGTGCTGATATAAAGGCATTTAACCCTAATGTCAACTGTACAAAGATTGTTCCAATCGCATAAATAGTCATATAATCCATGGCATAACCAATTGTATTTTCACTCGCTCCAAAAAGATATAATAATGGTTCTTGAAAAATCAAAACCAAAACTGTCAATAAAACAGCAATAATCATGAGTGATGTTGTACAGTTACCTAAAATTTTTTCAGCCGTATCATTGTCTTTTTTCCCCATGAAGATACTAGCTCGTGGTGCTCCTCCCATACCAAATAAGTATGCAAAAGCAGAAATAATCATGATAATAGGAAAACAGACTCCTACCCCTGTTAAAGCTGCAGAACCAACTTCTGGAATATGTCCTATATACATACGATCGACCATGTTATATAAAGCATTGACAACCTGCGATGTAATAGCTGGTACAGCCAAAATAAACAATAAATGTCCTACGGGTTCTTTTCCTAAGTCCACTTCTTGTGACATTTTTAATTTCATAAACATACCTCCTCATTTTTTTCTTTAAAATGATCTCTTATTTTTATTAGCGTTTCTTCCATTTTTTGAATATCTTCTTTTGGAATATCTGATAAAATATCTTCATTAATTTTTCGAATTTCTTTTTTTAAAATCTTTATCTCCTCAATTGCATCGGCTGTTAAATAAATATGTTGAATACGTCGATCAGTGACATCACTTTCTATACGAATCAGCTCTTTTTTCACCAAGCTTTCTACACTACGACTAATGAGTCCCTTAGAAACTCCTAAAAAGACATTTAACTGTGTACTTGTTGTAATACTTGGATTATTTGATAATAAAATTAAGATATTCATTTCATTAGGCGATAATTTCAAATCTTTCAATCTCTCATTTAAAACACGTGCATAATACTTTCTAATCTGTATTGAATAATCTAATAATGTTTCAATGTTCGTTTTCATATCTCACCTCATTAGTTTACTTGTATATTGTTTACAACTAAACAATATACTCTTATTTTATGAAAATTGCAACAAAAAAGGTGTAACATTTCGTTACACCAATTGCTTTAATAACTTTTCAAATAAATCAATATCATCTTTTATCATATCAATAGAATTTTGCCAGAATGCTGGATCCTGTAAATCAATATCAACACTCTTACCCACATCTTCTAAACTCATTTTTCCTGTTAATGATAAGAAATGTTCATACGTATCAGCAAATGTAGCACCTTGTTTTTGATATAAACCATATAATCCTTTTGCAAGTAATAAACCAAATGCATAAGGAAAATTATAAAATGCATAATCAGCTTCATAATAATGTGGTTTCCATGTCCACATATAAGGATGTAGGTAACGATGATCCAAACCATGACCATAGGCTTCTTTTTGAGCTTCTAACATTAACGCTTTGATTTCTTCAACACTTAATGGTCCTTCTTGACGCTTTTCAATCAATCGACTTTCAAACAAATAACGTGAATAAATATCCACAATCACCTGTGCACAATCACAGAGTTCATTTTCTAAAATAAATAATTTGTCTTTTGCATCAGCAGATTTGAGCGCTGCCTTTTTGATAATTGTTTCGCAAAATGTTGAAGCTGTTTCAGCAATAGGCATTGGATAGTCAGCATTTAAAGCTGTTTGTGTATTTAAACATTCACCATGAAATCCATGTCCAAGTTCATGACCTAAAGTAATAGTATCACCAAACTCATTTCCATAATTTAATAAGAAACGACTTTCCTGAATACAATGTAAATTATGACAGAAAGCCCCTCCAACTTTTCCCGTTCTTGGATAAACATCAATCCATTGATTTTCAATAGCCTTCTTGGCATAATCTCCTAAATGCTTTGAAAAAGTATAAAACTGTTCTACAACAAATTGACTACCTTTTTCAAAAGGATAAGACATATCACTTTCTACAATTGGGGCATATAATTCATACCAAGGCAATCCATCCGTATAACCTAACGCTTGAGCCTTTAATTGAAAATATCTTTCAAACATAGGTAAAGCTTTTTTCATTGTAGAAATCAAAACATCCAATGTCTTTTGTGACATTCTGGAATCTATCAAAGTACGCTGTAAAACAGAATCATAACCTCGAAGATTGGCACTTGTTATGGCTTCACCTTTAATTGCATTCAAAGCACTCGCAACACCTTGTTCTACTTGTAAATAAGATGCTATCTCAGCTTCATATGCTTTCTTTCTCACCTCTTTATCCTTTGAATAAGCCATATTTAAAACTTCTGTCAAAGGATACTCCTTATCATCCATAGATACTTTCATAGAAGCAATTAACTGATCTTTATATTTCAACCAGGCACTTGAGCCAGTTGTTTTCATTTGAGCCAAAATCTTTTCTCCCTCATCACTTAATAAATAACGATTATGTTCTTGTGTTTCTTTTAAAACAAAAAGATGTTCTTGAATATAAGAATCTTGAATATGATCCAAATCAAACTGACCAATCCAACGATCAATTTTTGCCTGTGCATCTGCAAAACCTGCTAAAAGATTTTCAATAACAGATGAATATTTCAAAGCATCCTGATTCGTTGTATCACTACTCATTGTCAATGATATAAAAGCATATATTTTTTCTACCAGATCCGAAAATTGATTGGATTGTTCTAAATATGACTTTAAATTGTCTTCTGTTTTTTCCTTTTGAGAATATTCCTGCATATCTTCTAACATTTGTTTTAATGTTTCAATATCATTTAAAAATGATTGATCTTGAAAAGATAAATATAATTGATCTAAATTCCAACGTTTCTCCATAATAACCTCCTTATTTATATTCATTATATACTTTTTTCATATTTTTTTTCTATAAAAACTTACTAAATTTCTGATTATCTTTTCATAAGCTGGTAAATGTCGGTATAGCCTGTATTTTAGGGCTTTATCGGCATTTTCCTTTGGGAAGATACTCTGCATAAACTGTCTTTTGAAATGAAAAAAGCACTGAAAAACCAGAGAACTATC
>ERZ1643251.3801-NODE-3801-length-13617-cov-10.022194_pt1 | contig 13617 bp, 9 predicted proteins | sample MGYA00579261_ERZ1643251 | MGnify/ENA primary metagenome ERZ1643251 (study PRJEB29033, sample SAMEA4952267) | chicken gut metagenome | biome: Broiler Chicken; feature: Gastrointestinal Tract; material: Caecum | place: Ireland | collected 2018 | study: Broiler... | reverse complement strand
CTCAGTATCCTGGCCAGAAGGTTATTGATATCCGGCTCATCTTCCACAACTAATATTCTGTAATCCATACTTTTCCTCCCTGTGTCCCAAACCAGACACCTATGCTCCGGCCATTTCCTGTCATCTTTCCTACTCCTCATACTCCCGCAGCCGTTCCACAATAGAAGGATTCCCCCGAAGTCTTCTGTAGGAAAGCAGAGGAACTCCTATACATAGGATAACAAGCAGTCCTTCGCTGCATACCAGAGGTAACGCCGGAACGGAAAAAGGAATCCCTGTATAATTTACAGCCTGAAAGCATATATAAGTGATCAGTGTGCCTGCCGTCATGGTAATAATAATAGAAAAAAAGGCATACAGCAGCCCTTCTCTCACAAGAAGCTTTCGTATCTGCCTATCAGACATGCCCAGGCTTTCCATTATGGCAAAGGTCAGTTTCCGGCTCTGGAGGCTGGCTGCCATGGTATTCCCGTAATTCAGGGCTCCCACCAGCAACAACAGCAGTGAGATCACTGTGCCGATCTCCATCATGTTTCCCTGAGAATCCTGGATCGTCTGCATATTTTCCAGTTTAGATTCCAGGATCAGATCACTGCTGTTGGAACTGTCCTCTATCAGCTCCCGGATTTTTCCTTCTGTGGTTTTATCATAAGTTTCCCTGTACTTTATGTTCAGATTAAGGGTATACAGTTGATTTCCAAGGCTTTCCAGATAATCCTGGCTCACAATAAGATTGGGGCCGATATTTCTCGTTCCTCCATAATACCACTCATGGCAGACTGCGGCAATAGAAATGGAAAATTGCTTTCCCCCATAGGAAAAATGAATGTTCTTTTCTCCCACATATCCATCCGGCACCTGAAATCCCGGATAGTAAAGGATACACTGCTTTCCGGCAAGAAAGGCGGCTTTATCTGCAGGTTTTTCCAATGTCTGGTTCAGATAATCAAATTCTTCCTCATCGATTCCTTTCACCATCCCGTAAAAACTTTCCGGCTTTTCCCTATACTGAGAAAGGATTTCCGTGTAAGAGAGATAAGGTCTGGATCCTGCATAATTCTGCAGCCACTCCCGGAAAAAACTGTCTTCCGGAAAAGTCACCGGTGCCCCTTCCACCATATGCAGTTCCCGGATCCCCTCAATTTTCTTTAGTTCATCCAGAAATCTGCCGTCCAGAACCGGCTTCAGGGAATTTATCTCCTCTGTAGTCTGAGTGCTGTTTCGTATAGTCAGATCTGCATCCCAGTAATTGGGTACTACAGTGCGGCTTCCATGGCTGCTGATGATCGTGGTCAGACAGCAGAATACAGACAGGCTGGCTGCCAGGGATAAAAATACCACGGCGGATTTTTTCTTATCCTTCCGGATCTGCTCCCAGGCCATGGTCCAGAGCAGGTTTTTCTTTCTTACCCTCCTGCTGCCTGATCCGGTATTCCTGATCCCCCTGTACTTTACTGCTTCTACAGGCGAGGTATCCGCTGCTTTCCCCACAGGCTTCCGGATCCCCAGGAATACAGCGGTACCGGAGATGACAGTGCTGACAAGCAGTATAAAGGGATGGAACGACAATTTCATATCTTCCATAGAAATCCCCAGGATTTCCATCACATAGGGTATCAAAATCAGAGAGGTCAAAATCCCCAGTACAATGCCTGCGGCAATTCCTCCTGCACTGATCAGAAGCATCTGCTTTTTGATAAATTCCAATATTTGTTTTCTGGTCATTCCCAAAGCCTGAAGTAACCCATAGTAACGGATTTTTCCGGACACAGAGAGATACAAAATATTGTAGATCAGCAGGTAAGCGCTTAAGCAGATCACCGCACTTAATCCCCATATCCCTGCAAGTATTTTTAAGGAATTTTCAATATAGGGAGAAGGCTGAAAAGCCTGTCTTTCTGACAGCTCCAGGGAGTCTTCTATTTTATCGATGGTTCCCGGCAGAAGGAAGTCCTGCTTCAGCTTAATACAAAGAATACCATCGTACTCCAGACGATAACCGGACTGCTTATAAAATTCTTCCGAAACAAATACCGGAGCCTTGTCTCCATAGCCGTCCCAGATCCCGCTTATGACAAATTTCCCGGTATGGATCCCGGTATTATCTTCATAGGTCAGCGAAAGGCTGTCTCCTGTCTGAAGATCTTCTTTTCCCAGAGTTTTCAGCCCCTCTTTTGTAACCATCAGCTGGTTTTTCTCCTGAGGATAGAAACCTTCTGTTTTCGTTCTGGCAGGAGCCATCTGCTCCTCCCAGAAGGTCTGGTCGCACCACAACAGGCCAGTATCCACAGTGTGGTCGTATTCTGTGCTCTTAACATACCCGGCATAGGACTCTGTCCCTACGCTCCGTGTAAAAGAATTTTCCTCCAGACTTTCTTTTTGTTGTTCCGTAAATCCGTTCATAAGGGCAATATCATATTCTGCCCCGTTCAGTCTGGTATCCTGCTGCCTGCTGAGATCCAGATAGGTGATCCCCAGGGTGAATACGCTGAACAGCATAAAAGCTGACAAACAAATGGTAAGAAATAAAATACTCATCTGTTTTTTATTTCTCCGGAGGGTGTTCTTTGCCAGTTTGTTCAAAATCTTTTTGTTATTATTTCCCAGCATAAGGCTCACTTCCTTTCCGGATCTTTCCATCCTCGATCCTGACGATCCGATCCGCCATCTGGGCGATATCCCCGTCATGGGTGATCAGGATAATGGTCTGCTGGTACTGCTTTGCCAGAATCTTCAGCAGGCCGATCACATCGTGGCTGGCCATTGTATCCAGATTTCCTGTAGGCTCGTCAGCTAAGATAATCGAGGGCTTTGCTCCCAGAGCCCTTGCGATGGCCACCCGCTGCTGCTCTCCTCCGGAAAGCATAGAGGGAAGCATTTCCTTCTTATTGGAAATATTTAAGACTGCCATCAGTTCCCGGATAAATTTTTTATCCACCTGCCTTCCGTCCAGTTCCAGAGGAAACAGGATATTATCATAAACATTCAGATCCGGTATCAGATTGTATTGCTGAAAAATAAAGCCTACTTTACGTCTCCTGTATAAAGCAAGGGCTTCTCTGTTCATTTTCTCCAGGTTCATTCCGTCTACGATCACCTGTCCCTCGCTGGGCACGTCCAGACCGCCGATCATATGCAGAAGGGTGCTTTTTCCGCTTCCCGATTTCCCGATAATCGAGACAAATTCCCTTTCTCTCACTTCCAGATCTACGCCGTCCAGGGCTTTTACTGTCTGACTACCCACTTGATAATATTTCTTTAGTCCCCGGGTCCTTACCAATATATCCTTCATCTTCCTATCTCCTATAATCCTATGATGCAGAATTGCTCACTGCGTGCTCTCACAATCCTGATATCATAAAAATAGAGCATAATAATCACAAACCGTTCACAAAAAGAAAAAATCACAAAACTGTGACTTTTCCTAATCCATATTGGGAAGATAAATCTTGAAGGTACTTCCTTGTCCTGCCTGGGATTCCAGCTCAATATAACCGTTCTGCATAGTGATGATCTTGCGGGCCAGGTACAGGTCGATCCCGATCCCCTCACTGTCGTGAATCTCCGGCTCCCGGTAAAAACGATTGAAAACAGCTCCCTGCCTTTCCGCCGCAATTCCCTTTCCCGTGTCCTTTATGCTGATCCTTGTAAAGATCTCCTGTCTGCACACAGAAATATACACCCTTCCCTCTGCCTGTGTATATTTTACAGCGTTGTCCAGAATATTAAACAGTGCTTCCCCCGTCCATTTTTTATCATGTTCCACCGCCAAATTTTCCTGGCATTCTACGAAAATCTGGATTTTCTTTTTGTCTGCTTTTGGCACCACCGCTGCTATGGATTCCGCCAGAGTCCGGGCTATGGGAAGTTTCTGTTTCTGTATCTTAATGGTCCCGGTCTCCAGCCGGGAAATCTTAACCATACTCTGGAGAAGAAAATCTAATTTATCTACCTGGAGATTCAGCTTTTTCATATATTCCGGGATATTTTCTTTATCTTCTCCCATCATTTCCAGGTACAGTTTTACATTGGCAATGGGGGTTTTCGTCTGGTGAGATATGTCAGAAACATACTTTAGAGACAGGGAAAAGTATAGGAGACAATGGAAGAAAGAAAGTACTATGTCAAAGCCACATATAACTATCCTTTCAAAGTATACTGAAAGCAGGGCTGCTGTCTCACAAGTTGACATTACAGCCCTGCTTTTCCGGACTAATATAATGATTCAGGCCACTGTGCCTGGGTATGCTGTATTATTTTCTGCGATTATATCTTATCCTGACAGCGCAGACTACCATCACGCCTCCCGCCAAAAGCAGAAGCCATACATATCCAAAATTCGCATCGTCTCCTGTCTTGGCTCCGGAAGCCGTGGAAAGGCCGCTGTTCAGAGAGGATCCGCTTCCCAGGGAAGAGCTGCCTAAAGAGGAGCCTCCTTTTAGAGACGAACCCCCGGTCAGGCTGGAGCCTCCCGTCAAGCTGGAACCGCCGGTCAGACCGGAGCCGCCGCTGAGACCGGAGCTTCCAGTTGGAGTGGTAGTCCCGTTGTTGTTATCCTCTCCCCCATTGCTGTCATCATCTCCGTCTGCATCATTATTGAAATCCGGATCGTCCTCAGATGTTTTTTCAATGGTACTCCAGTCCAGGCTCAGAAACACCGGCTGGGTTCCCGTACCCGCTGCGATGGACTCCATAATAGGTACAAATACCTGAAGAGGCACATAACCGTCTTCCAATGCTTCGGGAATCATTTCAAAGGTCACAAAGTCGGGATAATCCGTTCCATACTGATCGCTGATCCGAGAACCCTCTTCATTTATCTGATAGGAATCTACGGTAACATCTGCCAGATTTCCCACCGGATTTCCATATTCATCCAGGGTATAGCCTGTCAGATAATACTTAAGTTCACTTAGATAGCCCAGCCTGTCTCCAATGGTCAGGCCCCTGAAATCCAGGGTAAGATAGTATTTTCCATCTGTCACCGTCAGTTTAATCGTGTGGTTGATGGCATTGTCTGACATGGAAAGAGTGGTTTTATCCACCTTCACCATCCGGCCTGTAAGAGAATATACTCCGTCAGCAAGATTACGGATGTCAAGGGGGGCGCTGTCATCCGGGTCTTCTTCATTTGGGTCATCTGTTCCCGGATCTTCTGTGCCCGGATCCTCTGTTCCCGGATCTTCCGTGCCTGGATCGTCCGTTCCCGGGTCTTCTGTGCCCGGATCTTCTGAAACCTTCTCCACAGAATCCCAGTCAATATGCAGCCTGGCCAGCTGTGTTCCCTGTCCTGCGCCGATAGACTCCATGACCGGAACATAAATCTCCACATAGTTCATATCTTCATCCTGCTCTATGGGGATGGAGATGACCCTGGGATATTCATTTCCTCCGGTGTTTGCATCATAGGAAGCTGAGTCCGGATCATTAAAAGAGTCATAAATTCCCTCAAAGGTTTCCAGGATCTCTGCATCTTCCGCCTCATAAGAGGAGGGATAATTGTACTGGTTATAAACCACCGTGGACATATCCACTTTTTTCAGCCTGTACAGATAGCCTTCTATACCCGAAATATTTAAAGACTGAAAGGTCAGCTGCAGAGACATATTTCCATCTTCATCCACCACAATGACTCCCTGGGGATTCAGAGCTGCGTTTCCCATAGATAAGGTATTATTTGTAGCATGCCACAGAGCCACGTCTACCGTATATCTGCCGGCCTCCATGCCCTGGTCCTGTCCGGGATCTTCGCTTCCCGGATTATCCGGCTCTTCCCCTCCCGGGTTATCCGGGTCTTCTCCTCCTGGATTGTCCGGATCCTCTCCTCCCGGATTATCCGGGTCTTCCCCTCCTGGGTTATCCGGATTCTCTCCGCCCGGGTTATCCGGATCTTCTCCGTTTTCAGAATAGGAAATAGTAAAGGTTGTTGTTCCGGTATAATTACCGGGAACTGCATTGGATACATCTTCCGCAGTTATCGTAATATTTCCGTACAGAGGGGTTCCCCCTTCTGTATCTCCGGTGTCTGTCTCAATATTGGAAGAACCATCAGTCCCCACTGCATTTAAAGTGTTTGCCCTGGCTGCTTCTGTGGCCGTTGAGACAGATCCGTCTGAGGCATTAAAGATCCGGGTGCCGAAGTCATTATAAAATCTCAGGGTTTTCTCCCCGGCATTTTCCAGATTTCCCTGATCCGGTGCTGTTACTGTAACCAGACCTTCTTTGTTCTCTGCAGATATTTTGATCTCATAGGGTTTTATATTATCCTGCTGAGTACTGAGCCCGCCCATGGCAATGGACGAAGGAACAGAAACTCCATAGGAGGGAGAGGAAATATTTTCCGCCACATTTGCGGTAATTTCCATACTACTGTCATTTCCCTGCTTTGTAAGAGTATCCCAGTACACCGTCACAATGGTATCCACACTGAAGTGTCCGTTCTCGAAGTATATGCCGCTGATCTCTCCGTTCAGATTGCTCATGGCCGGTACGTACAGATAGGTGTTTGTATAATAATACTGGCTCAGTCCCGAGAGAGGATAGGTTACATCGGTTACTACAGTATAGTCTCCTGATGATGTGGTATTATAATCAACCCCGTCCATGGAAAGAGCTCCCGCCCGGTCATTATTTACATAATATCCGTTCACACCCAGTATATACATAGGTTCCTGGTCTGTACCGGAAACCATGGTATAAGACAGTTTCATCTGCCCACTCTCATCTACCTGAAGTACCGCCTGGGCGGTATCTGTCTGGACCAGACTATGGTCTACTACATCACTGCGGACCGCCACAGTTACTTGATAAGTCCCGGCTTCCGGAACCTGAGCGGGTACATTTCCGGAGGTTTCCTCTTCCTCCAGTCCAAGAGCATTCATAACCGCTTCTTTGATCCCGTTGGAAGAATAGGTGGCCCCTGATACAGCGTCCAGTCCCTGGATCCCATCTCTGTCTGTATCCCCCAGTCCGATAAACTTCTCTGCCATACCGGCAATTGCCTCCGGCAGTTTTACATTCTGGTTATAGTCTCCATAGCTTCCTCCGAAGTTATCCCCTGTGATCTCTACAGCGGTAATAACTCCATCCGTTACTGTAACCTCTGCGTTAATGTCATATTCCCCAAACTGATCGATATGAAAGGTGCCGTTTACTGTATAAGAATCGGAGGTCCTGCCCCAAGCTGCGGCATTTATGTCTAAAGGCTGCCATAACAGGCCCAGTGCTGTAAGGACTGCCAGAAATTTCATGCCCATTTTCTTCCAGCCTATTTTCTGTTTCATGCTTCCCTCCATTCAAAATCCGTTTTTAGATACGATGCTGTCGCATTAGTCAAAATCAAGAATATTTATACCTTTTATTGCTTTCAGTTTGCTGAATATGTAATGCTGAAAGTAGTTGTTCCTGTGTAATTTCCTACTGCGGCTGCTGCTACGTCAGAAGCTGATACGCTGATAGCGCCGCTGAGTTTGCTGTTCTCTGTATCTGCTGTTACGTTCTGTGTTCCAAAACTGTTGGCAAAGGCCAGTGTGTTGTCACCGCTGGTCAGATTACCGGTCTCAGGTGCTGATACAGAAAGAGTTCCATTCAGATTGGAAGCTGCCACATCTACTGTGTAGTGTGAGAAGTTGTCTTCCTCTGTTTTGAGAGTCCCCAGCTCAATAGACTCAGGTACATTTACCGTATAGGTCGGCTCAGAAACTACTTCTTGTACATCAGCGGTGATCTGCATATCCTGAGTTTCCTCTGCAGGTACTTCCGGCTGATCAGGTTCTTCTGTCTCTCCTCCCACTGACTGGATGTTAGTTACCTGAATGAAGAAATTCTGGGTTGAATTCATTACTGAATTTACATAAGCGCTGGCGCTTACAGTTCCGGCTTCCAGATCATCTACCGCATCTCTTGGAAGGTCTACTGTAAGAACCTGAGTCGGATAGGATTCTCCCGCAGTAATTCCAAAGAGGCCGGCTGTGGTGTCGAATACTTTCTCCGGTTTTGTGGTAATATCGGATTCTGCTGTGTATCCGGTTCCATCTACTGTAAGCACTACGTCCAAAATGGTTCCGTCTGTTCCCAGATCAGGGAATGCAGGAATTGGATAAGCTACATAAAAAGTCAGTTCTGCATTGTCGGCTGTAAGCGCCAGCTCTGCCTCATGGACAAAGATAGGATCGCACATACTGGCAGCTCCTGTTCCGTTGGCATTCAGGCAATGGATTTCCCCTGTGTAATTTCCGTCTGTGTAATCTGCTGCAAAAGCCGTGGTGCACATCATGGTTCCTAACATAGCTGCCGCAGCAGCTCCTGATACAATCTTATTGAGTCTCATAGATACTCTCCCTTCTTTTAAAATGATATTTATATGATTCCTGCGGAGAATGATCCAGGCAGACACGGCACATGCCGCCTGCTCCCGCCGCAAAGACCAGGTCCTCTGTGCCGCTTAAGACCTGCCTTATGTTAAGCGCTTTTGGCGCAGTAACATCTCCTTTATAATTTTTACCGGACGATCAGCGTACAGTTCACTTCCGCCCCGTTTCTGGGGGTCATGGCCTCATCGGCGCTGTACGTTGCGTACCGGATAGTCAGAGGATACTCTCCTGCTTCCATAGCCTTGTCCAGAGTGATCTCATACAGGTGCTGGCCAGGCTGGATCATCTTGGAGGTATAAATAGTCTCGTCCGTTTCCGGAAGATAGAAAGAAATCTCAAAATATACATTATTTTCTTCCGGATTCATCAGTTCCACAGATACATCTGTTGTCCCTGCCGGGATGGTAATAGACTCATAGCCGGGGATCTGGATTCCTTCCTCCACACTGCTGGGCGTGCTTTCATCTTCCGGCTTTTCCTGGTCTGTTTCAAACTCCACATCATAATTGGTCACTTCTTTTGGCCCGGTATACTGATAGATGGCAAAAGCGCCAGCTATGACTGCGATGATAAGAAGAATAAGGATTACTTTCTTTTTGCTCTTCAGAAAATTCATATCTTCACTCCAATGTTTTTTATTCCTGCAGGCAATAATCCAAAGGAACATACCCGCAAGTTCACGGTTTTTATAAGGTTAGTATACGCTAACCTTATCTCAAAAACTAACTAACCCAAGGCATATTTATATGCACATGGGTTAGTTATCGCTAACAACGTGATTATAGCATTAGGGTTTTATGTTTGTCAATATATTCCAGACCATTTTCTTTTTAATTCTGACAGTTCAGGAAAAAAGTTTTTTTCCTGCATCTTCTGCATTGGCAAATGGTCCGGGAAGGACACGGATGCCTCTGTGGTTTCCAAAATAATCGCGGTCAAAGATAATGTCTGTTCCGTCTGGATTTTCAAATCTTTCTTCCGGTTCAAAGGCATAGCCCAGGATGTCGCTGTTTACCATACTGTCTGCAAAGTCTCCAAGGAATTCATAGAGGTTTGTGGACAGTACCGGACAGCCGTCTTCCATGTTCAGGTCAACGGTTACTTCATGTTCCGTATCCACCAGATTGCCGGTTTCCTTTTTGTATGCTTTGGCACCGTTGAAATAAACGTTGCCTTTTACCCATACAGGAAGCTTTTCGCCATGAGCCGGCTCCAGTTTTTTCATATCCGGTGTGTCTGTATCCATATCAAACATTTTGATCCATTCATCATAAGTAGGATACTCATCCATTACATGAGTGCCTACTTCCCGGTTCTCCTCATCGGTTCCCTCAGAGCTGTCTCGCAGAGTGATGAAAGGCTTGGACGGCCATTTCTGTACGAAAATGTTGTTATAGAAACGGTCATCGCCATGAAGAATGGTCATAAATCCCATGACTTCTGTCCGATGTGGAATGTGATAAGGTGTGTAACGAGGACCTGTACCATCTCCTACACAGGTGAGAGCACCGCAGATCAGGTTGTGGACCATAGCAACCCCTTCTGTAGCCATACGCAGGCAGGCATCGGAAAGAAGGATATTGTTGTCAATAAGTGTAGGACCGTGTCCCACCTCTACGAAAATATCCTGACTCATCATACCGCCTTTCAGCTGTTTGGCGAATTCCGGCTTCTGATTGTCATGAAGCAGGTTCTGGGTAATACGGGTACCCTGAGCCTCCCAGTCGCACCAGATTCCCATAGTACAGTGATGGATATGATTCCGGCGGTAGATCACGTCAATAGCCGCATGCATTTTGATGCCGGCAATTTCTGCTCCGCCCAGTTCCATCATGTTGTTGATGTGATGGATATGGTTATCCTCGATAATAGAGAATACCCCTCCCATACGTCCGATGATTCCGCCCTGTTCGCAGTTATGAATATTGCAGCGGCGGACAATATGACTTCCTACTTTTTCTTTCAGCCAGCCATGGTACTGGCCTCGGCATACAGCATCACGCTCCATCTGTGTGGGGCTTTTCACATGTTTATAGGTAAAGTAATGGTCGTTGTCCGGATCCAGATATTTACCAAGAGAAATACCGGCACATTTACTGTTGCTGATCTCGCAGTCCTCGATGATCCAGCCTTTAGACCAGTGAGGGCCGATCATACCGTCCTGGTAGGCTGCCGGCGGCGCCCAGGTGGTTGCTGCCTTATTAATATTGAAACCGCTGACGGTAATATAGCCGATGCCTGTTTCTGAGGGCATAAAGCATTCCCGGCGGACATTGATCTCTACATTTTCCTCATTGGGATTTTTTCCCTGGAAATTTGCGTAGATCACAGTCTCGTCCCCATCCTGCTGGGCATACCATTTATAGACAGAGGCTTCCGGCTCCCAGGAGCATTCATAGACTTTTCCTTCTATACATGCCTCCAGACTCTCTGCCTCATAAAGCATCTTGTCGTTGAGATATACGGCTCCTGTATGTTTGCTCCTTCCGGCAAAATACCAGTCGCCGTATACATATGTAGTATAAGGATTATAATTTCCGAAAATAGAATTATTGATCCGGGTTACCCATGTGGTATCCTGATAAAGGTCCCAGTCTTTCACTTCCTCTGCTCCTGTGATCACAGCACCTAAAGGCTCTGTGCTGCGATAGGTGATCCGGGACTCTTCGGTTCCTGCATTTTGGGGATTTACATATTCACGGTAAATACCCGGAGCTACCAGTACCTCGTCACCGGCCACTGCCACTTGTGCCGCATCATTAATGTGTTTAAAAGGCATTTCTTTGCTTCCGTTTCCCTGGCGGGAAGCCTTTGCATCTACATAAATTTTCATATGGATCCGATTCCTCCTACGATATAATTTCTGATATTCCTATTTTATTTGTTTTCTCGGGAAAAAGCTTTTAAGATTTTGGATATTTCTTTTATCTTTTAGGATATATTTTCCCTTGAAGATCAGAAGACCGTTTTCCTGTTCTGATTCCGGTATTCTTTTGGAGACTGATGCATTTTCTTCCGGAAGGCCGTACTGAAATGGCTTACGCTTCCATAGTGGAGATATTCTGCAATCTCCTGTATTTTCCTGTCTGAATACCGGAGCATATTGCAGGCTGCCTCGATCTTAATATCTGAAATATATTCGGTAATGGAGATTCCCTCATATTTTTTGAACAATTTCTGCATATATTCTTTTGAAATTCCCAGATTATCTGCAATTTCCCGAATGGATATTTTCGTAAATCTTTTGGATATGATATTTTTCTTAACTTCCTCCACATGGAAGTTCACACCGCTTCTATTCTTATGGTCTGCCACAAGCCGGGCAAAATAAATCTGGCTCTCTCTGCGCAGACGGTCCATCTCGAAAACCGTTTTGCACTCTGAAAGTTTTTTCAGATAAATATCATTGTTAATAAAACCTTCTGCAGAGCTTAATCCCCCCTCTATAGCTGCCCGCGCAGCCAGAGAAATGCTGATCACAGTCATATATTCTTCATTTTTCTTAAGATCCTCAATAATGATCGGATGGGAAGGCGCCTCATAAAACTCCTGCCTTTCCAGGAACTCCACGTCTCCTTCCTTAATATGGTCATACAAAAGCTGCTCGTCCATATAGGTATGATTTTTCTGAAAAGAATCTATCTGCCGCAGTTCTTCCCTGGTGACCAGTTCCTGATTCTCTCTCTCTTCCCTGTCAGGCAGAAACTCCCCCAGGATATCTTTTCTCCGTTCTTCCTGAAACTCTTCCCCTGTCAAAAAAGACACCAGTGCCAAAATATCCTCCAGACGGCACTTTGGACATTCTCTAATTCTGTTTTTCCGTATAAAATTTCTGCACTCAAAGGTATTTGTCAACCCATAAGAAAAGGGGCCCAGAACGAAATATTCCTCTTCTCCCCGACAGCCGCACAAAGCAATCGGCACATGGGCGTCATAAGCCACAAAATAAAATCTTTTCTCCGCCATATTTTCCTTCAGTGTCTGCATCATTTTGCTCTCAAAAGTATCTGGCTCTTTATAAAAGCTGGTAAATCGATCCAGCTTTTTCCACTCAGATGTATAAACAGTAATGGGAATCTGGCTGAAGCGGAACAAAATTCTCATGGTATTCACATCATACATAGCTGCAACTTCCTTTGCTGTTAATTTTCACATAAATATATCACATTTTTTATAGAGATAAAAATACCGCATGAAACCTTTACTTATCAACATGCAGCCAGGCTGTATACTGATAGCAGTTTCATGCGGTATTATCTATTCTAAAATAATAGACCATGTGTTATTATAAACACCGGCGCCCTCCAAAGCAGTCAGATCAGGCTGCGTTGCCAGATCTTCTATAATTCCCTTTCTTGAAGGAAGGGCTGACCATGGCTCCAGACATACATAAGGAGCCTCTTTTCCAGGAGTATGCCAGATTCCCAAATATTTCATATCCGGGTATTCAACCGTTACTGAACGTTTTCCATCCGGGGCATATAACTGGACTATATTTCCGCTGTCTTTTATAACTATAGAGTCCTGGTCAAACAGTGAATGCTGCAGTTTCTTTATCTTTCCCTGCTCCAGTTCCCAGACAGACTCTTTACCTGTAAGGAAACAGTCCGGAGTAAATTCTATCCGAGTGATTTTTTCGCTTTCAGGAAATCTGAGCCTATACTGGTCAAAACGAAGTCCTTTCTCTATAGGAACCTGAAATCCTGGATGTCCATTTTGTATTCTCTTCCCTGATATTGATACTTCCCATCTGTCAGCCTGGCAATATAGGGGAAAAGCGTCAAGGCTCTGTCTCCCCAGTATTCGGCATCGCCCTGCCATAGATATTCCGTATTCTCTTTCTTAATAGACATGAGCTGTGCGCCAAGAGAATCTATAACTGCACTTATCTGCTCTCCTCTGATTTTATGTAACATGAATTTCACCCTTTGCTTTCTAAAAATTTTTGTTCTTTTTATTATAGTCTCTATATTGTTGTTCGTCCAGAGTCTGCTACTATTTCTCTGTCTTGTTTTTTAGCTCATCAGAAAGTAATCTACAGATTTCAAAAAAAAGTCAGAAGTTTGAAATCTGTATGATACCACTGATTTTCCATTTATTGGTTTCAGACAGTAGTTTATCTACCTAAATCCAATAATTGAAAAGAACTCCCGTCGGCATCTCTGCCAACAGGAGTTCTTCTCTCTCCTATACCTTCAAAACCACACATGTAAAACTCTTTATATCCAACTTTTGCCGTTTTACT
>ERZ1643251.3800-NODE-3800-length-13620-cov-20.869370_pt1 | contig 13620 bp, 14 predicted proteins | sample MGYA00579261_ERZ1643251 | MGnify/ENA primary metagenome ERZ1643251 (study PRJEB29033, sample SAMEA4952267) | chicken gut metagenome | biome: Broiler Chicken; feature: Gastrointestinal Tract; material: Caecum | place: Ireland | collected 2018 | study: Broiler... | reverse complement strand
TAGCCCCAGTAGCACCGCTTGCTCCCGTAGGACCAGTAACACTAGTGCCTTGAGGTCCAGTAGGTCCAGTTGATCCGGTAGGTCCAGTCGGTCCCGTAGGACCAGTAACACTAATTCCTTGAGGTCCGGTAGCCCCAGTAGGACCAGTAACACCAGCAGGAATAGTTAAGTTTAATACAAAATTAGGAGAAGTTCCTGTAATTGTAGCAGACGCACTAGAACCTGGTGCCCCTGTGGTAACTGTTCCTATAGTAAGGTTTGGAGCAGCTCCAGTCGGCCCCGTAGGACCAGTTGGTCCAGTTGGTCCAGTAGGCCCAGTGGCACCAGCAGGAATAACAAAATCAAAAACTGCATTTGTATCAGTTCCACTATTAGTTACGGTAGCGTTTGTTCCGGGTGCTCCTGTTCTTGTGGTTCCAACATTTACAATACTAGGTCCGGTAGGCCCTGCAGGTCCAGTAGGTCCCGTAGGTCCGGTAGGACCAGTAGGTCCCGTAGGTCCGGTAGTCCCAGTTGGTCCTGAGATGTTTCTATTATCACAACAACCAGAAAACTTTAAAAATTTTCTATCATTTTTAATTTTATCTAAAGCTTTTTGATAATCATCTCTCATTGTATCATTCCTTTCCAATGTATTTTATGCAACATATTAAGAAAAACGCTACTTTTTTTATAAATAATTAAAAAAAATTAAAAAAAGTATTGACATTTTGTTCTGTTATTAATATAATGTTAGTAACAGATGAGACAAATATCTGTTTTCTAACAACTGTTGTTATTAATAAAATATTAAAAAGAAGGGATGATAAGATGATTGATTTAGAAGAAATGGGAATGTATTTAGAAGAACCAGAAAAATATTTAGAAGAAATAGAAAAATATCTAGAGGAAATAGAAACTTTATATATGTTTGTGGATACTACATATGCGTTTAGTATTATAGGATTACTTGCAGATCCGTATGTTTTACATACAGTACCTGAACTTGTTAGGATGGCACAAATTGCTAGTTCAGATAAAAAAGCTAAAAAAGTATTTTTTATTGATTGGCATTCAAAGGATAGTGTAGAACTTGAAAGATTTTTAGAACATGGTATGGATGGAACAATAGAAGTAAAAATAATACCACAATTACAACCATATGCTAAAGATGCATTAATATTTAGAAAAAATTCTCGAAGTGCAATATTTGCAAAGAATTTTATTAAAACAATATTAAAAATGAAAAATCTAAAAAAAGTAGTAATAGGAGGATGGGATACGGATTTATGTGTAATTGATTTAGCAATACCACTTCAAAATTTATTTGATGAAATTAACAAAAGAGTAGAAATAATAGTTCCTAAGAATGCTGTAGAAACTTATGATTCTCCAACTCATAATAGAGATGAATATAACAATATGGCATTTAAGCTTATGGAGCAAGAAGGAATTAAAGTAGTGAAAAAATTAGAGAGGAAGAGATAATTATGGCAAATATGACAATGTTAACAGATAATTACGAATTTACAATGGGTCAAACATATTTTGACCAAGGAGAAATAAATAAAAAAGTGTATTTTGATGTCTTTTATAGAAAAAATCCTTTTAAAGGAGGATATGCAATAACTGGAGGACTTGATAGAATAGTTGAATATATAAAGAATTTTAAATTTACTGATAAAAATATTGAATTTTTAAGGAAAAAATGTACGTTTAGTGAAGAATATTTAAATTATTTAAAAAATTTAAAATTTACTGGTGATATATATGCTATACCAGATGGAACTGTAGTATTCCCTAACGAACCTATTATAACAGTAAGAGCTAATATTATAGAAGCTCAATTAATTGAAACAGCGTTACTTTTATATTTTAATAGTTCAACCTTATATACAACTGCGGCAAAAAGAATAGTAGATGCTGCCGAAAATAGACCAGTTATGGAATTCGGTGCAAGAAGAGGAAGAGGAGACGAAGCTTGTGTTGAAGCAGCTAAATATGCTTATATTGCTGGATGTGCAGCTACTAGTAATATGAAAAGTGCTGAAAAATATGATCTTCCATTTTTTGGAACAATGGCACATTCGCTAATAAGTGATGTAGGTGATGAATATACAGCATTTTTGAATTATGCTAAGAGCAATCCTAATAATTGTGTCTTTTTGGTAGACACTTACAATACTTTAAAAAGTGGAATACCTAATGCAATTAAAGTAGCAAATGATTATTTAAAACCTAATAACATTCCGTTTAAAGGAATTAGAATCGATAGTGGTGACCTTGCATATTTATCTAAAGAAGCAAGAAAAATGTTAGATGAAGCAGGATATCCTGATGCTAAAATATGCTTAAGTAATGGACTAAATGAACATACAATTAAAAGTTTAATAGAACAAGGAGCTTGTGTAGATTCGTTTGGAGTAGGTGATAATATTGCAGCTCCTAATGATATTGTAGGAGGAGTATACAAATTAGTAGGAGTAGAAGAAGATGGTGTTGTTAAACCAAGAATTAAAGTAAGCGATACTAAAGAAAAGACAATTAACCCACATTATAAGAAAGTATATCGTTTCTATGATAAAGATACTGGTTATGCCTTAGGAGATGTTCTAGCAGTTCATGATGAAATAATACCTACTGATAAATATGTATTAGTAAACCCTAATGACGAATTTAAAACTACTACTATTACAAATTATAATGTAAGACAATTACAAGTTCCAATATTTATAAATGGAGAATTGGTTTATAAAGTACCTACAATTGAAGAAAGAAAAAAATATTGTGAAGAAGAATTTAAAACAATATATCCAGAAATTCAAAGAAGTTTAAACCCTCACGAGTATTATGTAGATTTATCAATTAAACTATTAAAACTAAAAAAAGAACTTATATTAAACAGTGTAAATAAACCTAAAAGGAGAATTAAAGTATAATGCGTAAAGAAAAACTACTTGAGTTAAAAAAATACGTAGAAGAACTTAGGGTGGTTGATAAAATACAAGAAAAGCATTCTTCATTTATTACAAGTGTTCCTTATACTTTTAAATTAAACAATGGTTTATTTATAAAAAGAGAACAACTAATAAAAAATGGTAGTGATGGAAGTGCTGTAATAATAATGCCAGTGACACCAGATGATGAAATATTAACTGTTATAGAACCTAGGGTGTTTACAAAACTTACAGTAGCTGTTGCATTTCCCGCTGGATATGTTGAAGCAAATGAAAATATTTATGACGCAGCGCGACGTGAACTTAAAGAAGAAACAGGACATGTAGTATCTGAATTAGTATTACTTGATTCATTCTATCAAGATGAGGGGTGTTCAAAAGCATTCAATCATAGTTTTATTGGTTTAAATTCTATATGTAAATACCCACAAAAATTAGATGCTGGAGAAGTAGTAAGATATATGACATTTAATTTAAAAGAATTAGAAGAACTTGAAGAAATGGGGTATATAAATGGAGCAAATAGTAAATTAACCCTAGCCAAAGGGAAAGAATATTTAAGAAGGAAGTGTTATAATGAAAAAATTTAACGTAGAGAAAGAAGTTAATAACATTGTAGATTTTATAAAAAAATATTATAAAGATAATAATTTAGGAGGAGCTATTCTAGGAATTAGCGGTGGTAAAGATTCAGGGGTAGTAGCAGGACTTTTAGTAAAAGCTTTAGGAAAAGAGAATGTAATTGGAGTAACTCTTCCATGTCATTCAAAAGAAGAAGATAGAATAGATGCAAAACTAGTAAGTGATTATTATGGAATAGAATTAATAAACTTTGATATAACAAGTACATTTGATGCATTTAAGGATGAACTTAAAAATTTAGGAACTTTTACTAATGAAGAAGTAAAAAATAGTGATATTAATTTAAAGCCAAGACTTAGAATGAGTACTTTATATTATTTAGCAGCTTTATATAGTGCCATTAAGGGTAAAACTTATTTAGTAGCAGGTACTTCAAATAAATGTGAACTATATGTAGGATACTTTACTAAAGGTGGAGATTCAGTTCATGATATATCTTTAATTGCAGACTACACAGTAGAGGAAGTAATAAAAATAGGAGAATACTTAAAAGTTCCTGATAAAGTATTATATAAGACTCCAAACGATGGACTATCTAATTTAACAGATGAAGATAAATTAGGTGTTAAATATAAAGACATTGCTACATATATGGAAGACGCTACTTTATTAGATAAAGATACTAGAGAAAAAATAGAAAAACTACATAAAAATAATTTACATAAATTTAATATACCGACTTACAAAAAAGAGGAGGAATAAAATGAAAATAGGAGTATTTGTAGGAAGCTTTGATCCTGTTCATAAGGGTCACACTAATATAATGAACTATTTAGTAGACAAAAAGATAGTTGATAAAGTTTTAGTTATTGCAACAGGTAATTATTGGGATAAACAAAATATAACAGAATTAAAAATAAGATTAGATATGTTAGATTTAATTAAAAATAAAAATATTATAATTGATAAAAAACATAATAAATTAGAATATACTTATGAAATATTAAGAGATTTAAAAAAAGAAAATCCAGAAGATGAATTTTATCTAGTAATTGGAGCCGATAATGCAAATACTCTCTATGAATGGAAACATTTTGATGAAATAATAAAATACGGAATAATAGTATTAGGAAGAAACGATATAAAAATAACTTTAGAGGCTAAAAATCTAATAATTATAGATAAAAGTTTTGGTAACATATCATCTACTAAAATAAGAAACGACGTGGATAAATCGAAAGAATATTTAAGTAATGAAGTTTACCATTATATAAAAACTAATAATTTATATAGTTTAAAATAAAGTAAGGAGTATAGTTATGAATTTAAAGCGTTTTATTAAAGAAGAAATAAGTGGTTGGAAAAAGATAGAAGTATTATGGTTATTTATAGCATGTACAATAATCACTAGTTTAAGTATTTATTGGCAAGATACTATTATGGGTATTGTTAGTGCAACAACAGGAGTAGCATGTGTTGTATGCACTGGAAAAGGTAAATTATCAGCATATATATTTGGGTTAGTTAATTGTGTACTATATGCAATAATATCATATAATGCTAATTTATATGGGGAGACAATGCTTAATGCACTATATTATATACCAATGCAGTTTGTAGGATTCTATATATGGAATAAACATATGGATAAAGAAAAACATGAAGTAAAGAAGTTACACATGAATAATATAACAAGAATAAAATGGTTATTAATTATGATAGTAGGAACAGTATTATATGGATTTATTTTAAAATATCTTAATGATGCAATGCCTTTTGTAGATAGTTTTACAACAGTATCTTCAGTTGTAGCCATGATAGTGTCAGTAAAAATGTATTCTGAACAATGGTGGATTTGGATATTAGTAGATATCTTTAGTGTATATATGTGGTGGTGTAATTTTACAATTGGTAATGATAACTTTGCAACTTTATTAATGTGGGTAGTATATTTAGGTAATGCTATTATAATGTGCATAAAATGGGAAAAAGAAGCATTAAGAGAGGTAAGATAATATGAAATATAAAGTAGGAATGTATGGTGGGTCATTTGACCCATTACATATTGGACATTTACATGATATTATAAGAGCAGCTTCTATGTGTGAAGAGTTGTATGTTATGATAAGTTGGTGTAAAGGAAGGGAATCTACTTCCAAGGAATTAAGATATAGATGGATATATAATAATGTTAAACATCTAAATAATGTAAAAATAATTTTAATAGAAGATAAAGCTGTAAGTAAAGAAGAATATAATACTGATTATTATTGGGAGAAAGGTGCAAATGATATAAAAAATGCTATAGGTAAAAAAATAGATGCTGTATTTTGTGGATCTGATTATTTAGGAACTAATAGATTTGAAAGCCTTTATTCACCTGAAAGTGAAGTTATCTATTTTGATAGAAGTGAAGTACCAATAAGTTCTACAGAAATTAGATTTGATGTATATAAAAATTGGCAATATATCCATCCGATATGCCGTCCTTATTATGCTAAAAAGATTCTAATAGTAGGAGGAGAAAGTACAGGTAAATCAACATTAGTAGAAAATTTAGCAATAGCATATAATACTAATTTTGTAAGAGAAATAGGAAGAGACACTTGTGAAATTGCCGGTGGAGAAGAATTTATGAATAAATATGATTTATATGAGAATATGTTAAGGCAAAAGACAGAAGAAATAAAAGCTTTAAAAACTTGTAATAAACTTTTATTTATTGATACTGATGCTCTTACTACTAAATTTTATGGAAACTTTCTATTAAACGATAAAGATGATATTAAGAAATGTAATGATTTAGCAGATGCAATAACTAAAATAAATGAGTTTGATTTAATTCTATTTTTAGAACCTGATGTAGATTGGGTCCAAGATGGTACTAGAAACGAAAAAATAGCAACTGATAGAATTAAATATAGTAATCAAATAAAAGAATTATTTAATGAACAAGGAATTGAATATATATCTATTGGGGAAACTTATTTAGATAGATTTAATAAAGCAAAAGAAATAATAAAAGATAAATTTGATATAGAAACAATATGGTAAATTAATAAAAAACTATTAACAAACTACTTAAATAAAGATATAATTGATTATATATACAAAATGAAGTTATATAGTTAGGAAGTGAAATAATGCTTGAATCTTTAAAGATGACAAATGATTATAAAAATAATAAAGAAGAATTATGGTTAAATTATTTATATAATACTAAAGAAAAAAACTATAATGTTTTGAATGTAAAAAGTATTAAACAAATAAATAAACATTCAGTATTAAATTATGTTAAAAGAACATTAGAAATATTAAATGATATAAATAATAAAGAGTGTTTAGATAACGAAGTTTTATTTTTAGTAGAAGAAACTTTAAAATGGAGTGAAGTAGCTAAAACAGGAAGTAAAAAAGATCGTAAAAGATGGTTAGATAAGAAATATGATTTGTTTTGTCATAATATAGGATCTTCAGAAATATATAATGAGACGAATAATAATATAGTTGTTAGTACTTTAATTAGAACACATGGACTTATTGGGCAATATATTAAAGGAGAAGTAAATCTTGAAAAAAACATCCTTTTATATGAACTAGTTAGAGATAGTAAAATATCAAAAGATAAATTAAGAAAAGTTTTACAAATATTAAATAGATGTATAATTGAAGCGGTATCTAAAGATTTATATAATAAAGTAGAAAGTAGAGTAAATACAATTATTGAATATATAATGGATAACGAAATAGATAAAAATATTAATCCTAGGTTAAAGTTAGAAGAATTGAATGGCGGTTTATCAGAAAATGATATAGAGTATATAGATAGTCTTGAATCCCATTTTACCCGTAAATTAAAAATGTTTTTTGAAGAATTTGAACTATGGTATTATGAAAGTGCTTTAAAAGAATTTTGTATTAGTGATCAAATTAAAATATTATTATATATATTTGAAAACAAACCCGAAGGAGTAGAATACTTATCTTTTGAATTTTTTATGCATAGTATGTACCTTGATTATAAAGACAAAAGAGAAATAAATATTTATAAGAAGAGAATAATAGAAAACTTTTTAAAAGATATTAGCTTAGAAGATATAGTTAACCATAATATTAATCCTAATCCACATATTGACTTCAATATCAAAAGAATAAATAAATCATTAGTATTTAATTTTAAATTTTCAATTCAAGCTAAAAAGTTAATTGAATTTTGTGAAGTAGCATGTACTAGTAATAGTTTATATCAAAGAGCTACTTATATGTTATATGATTTATTTGGATTTAGAAAAGATGCTTATGATAGATTTTATAATGAAATAGATTATTTAAATACAATGAATAATTCTTTAAAAGAAAAGGCAATTATACTTGATTATATTGTAGGAAATAGTGTATTAGATGTTGGACCTGGTGGAGGAGCTTTACTTGATTTAATTGAAAAGGAAATGCCTGATTTGGATATAAAAGGAATTGATTTGTCAGAAAATGTTATTAATGAACTAGCGAAGAAAAAATTAAGAGAAGGTCATATCTGGAATATTATTAAAGGGGATGCTTTAAATTTATCAAAGTATTTTGAGAAAGATAGTTTAGATACTATTATTTATTCATCTATTATTCATGAATTATATTCTTATATTCCGTATAATGGAAAGAAATTTAATAAGGAAACAATAAAGGTAGCATTACAAGAAGCATATTCTGTATTAAAAGTAGGGGGCAGAATAATAATTAGAGATGGAATTATGAGTAATCCTGTTAATAGTTATAGAATAATTGAATTTAATGATGAAGAAGATATAAAAAAATTAGATAGATATATAAATGACTTTAAAGGAAGAAAAATTACTTATGAGAAAATAAATGATAATACTGTTAAAATGTTAATAAATGATGCAATGGAATTTTTATATACTTATACGTGGGGTGAAGAGTCTTATCCATTAGAAGTACAAGAACAATTTGGATACTTTACTTTAGAAGAATATATAAACTTTATTAAAGAAAATTTACCTAATTCTAAAATAATTGAAAGTAAGTCATATCTTCAAAAAGGATATGAAAAAAATTTACTTCCTAAGATAAATATATATGATGAAAATATGAATGTTGTATCACTTCCTGATAGTACATCTATTATTGTTATTGAAAAGGAGAATTTAAATGGAAAATAAATTAAGAGAAATAATAAAAATATTAACAGAAAAAAATAAAACTATATCTACAATGGAGTCTTGTACTGGTGGTGGCGTAGCAAATGCTATTACCAATGTTGAAGGAGCTAGTGAAGTACTTAAATTTAGTGCAGTAACCTATTCTAATGAATATAAGATAAAAATGGGAGTAGATGCTAATATAATTGATAAGTATTCTGTTTATAGTATAAAAACAGCAGAAGAAATGAGTAAAAATATAAGTGCTTTTGCTAATTCTAATTATGGAGTAGGTATTACTGGTAAATTAAATAGAATGGATAAACGCAATTTACATGGCAGTGATAATGTTGTTTTTGTAAGCATTTACGATAAAGATAATGACAAATTTTATAATGGTAGTATTGAAGTAACTAAACAAAGCAGAAAAGAAAATAAAGAACTAGTTATTTCATTAATTATCAATATGTTAATGAGTATTATAAAATGATAAAGAAAATAAAATTATTTACTAGTAATACAGATTACTCTAATGTTATATTAGAAGAACTATGTAAAAAATTAGAAAAATATGGTTATATTATTAGTGACGATGATTATGATTTGGCTATAGCTATTGGGGGAGACGGAACCTTCTTAAAGATGGTTAAAGAATGTAACTTTAGTAGTAATGTTTATTATTTAGGAATAAATACAGGTACTTTAGGTTTTACTGGAGAAATATATCCAAGTGATATAGACATGTTTTTAGATAACTTAAAAATTAATGCTTACAAAACAGAAAATATATCTATTCAAGAAACAAAAGTACATGCGAATAATATTACATCACATTTTTATTCGTTAAACGAAATAGTAATAAGAGATAAAAATTTAAATACGGCTCATTTAGATATTAAAATAAATAGTGATTTATTAGAACGTTTTGTAGGAGATGGAGTTCTTATATCTACATCTTTGGGATCTACTGCATATAATTTAAGTTTTAAAGGAAGTATTGTTTATAGTGATTTACATACATTACAAATTACTCCAATTGCTCCTTTGAATAGTAAAAGTTATAGGACTTTACAAAATTCTGTAATTATTCCAGAAAAGAGAATAATAAAAATTATTCCTGCGATTAGAACTAAAGATTTAATTGTAACTATTGATGGTGAAAACAATATATATGACAATGTTCAAATGATTGAAACTTCAGTTAAAAAAAGAAAAATTAAGTGTCTTAGAATGAAAGAGTATGATTATACAAAAAAAGTATATGAGAAGTTTGCAAAAGATTAAATAAATGATATAATTATTTCATAAGAGGGTGTATTACATGAGTAAATATAATAGTGAAGAAGAATTTTTAAAGAATTATGATTCATCGGTGTTTGAAAAATTATCAATGACAACGGATATTATAATTTTTAGTGTATCTGATGAAGATGTTAATAATTACCGTAAATTGAGTAAGAAAAAATTTAGTGTATTACTTGTTAAAAGAGATGATTATCCGTTTAAAGACAAATGGTGTCTTCCTGGAGGTTTCATTAAAATAGATGAAGATTTGGAAGATGCTCCAGTAAGAATACTTGCTAATGAAACAAATATTCATAATATTTATTTGGAACAATTATATACTTTTGGTAGTGTAAATAGAGATCCTAGAATGCGTATAGTATCTACTTCATACATGGCACTTATTGATAAAAATAGATTAAATGATAAATTAAATAGTAATGCTTCTTGGTTTAATATTGAATATTATGAAGAAGATAACATTGTTAATGTAACTTTAATTGGAGAAGAAATAATCACTTTTAAAATTAAGAAGATTTTAAAAGATTTAACTACAGATCGTTATAAATTTGAAGTAATAGAAAATGATAAATTAGCATTTGATCATCCTTTAGTAATATTATCAGGAATAGAAAGGTTAAAAAATAAAATAGAGTATACGGATATAGTATTTAATATGATGCCTGAATACTTTACTTTAGGAGAGCTTCAACAAGTATATGAAGTAATACTTAATAAGAAATTGTTAGATCCTGCTTTTAGGAGAATTATATCTAGTAAAGTTATAAAAACAGATAAGATAAAAACAGGTGAGGGGCATAGACCTAGTTATTTATTTAAATATAAGAAAGGAACTAATTAAGAATATACCAATAATTAAAAGGTTTTGTAATTGTATTTGCAAAACTTATTTTTTTGATGAATTTTTCAAATATGTTTGCCAAAAACAAAAACTTAAATTTTATTTAAATTGTAAAAGAATTATGAAATAAGAAAAAACTTAAAAGTTAAATATAAGTTATATTTCTTTTAATTTTGGCTATTTCACATAAAAAAATGTTGACTTTTTCAACTTTTCTACATATAATATAATTGAATTTGTATATGAGGTGAAAGGTATGGGAAAATTAAATTATAAAAAAATAGGGGAAAGATTAAAAAAACTAAGAAAATATTTTGGACTTACACAAGAACAGGTTGCAAATATTTTAAATTTAGGTAGGGACGCAATATTAAGAATTGAAAAAGGTGATAGAAAAATTGATTTAGAAGAATTAATAAATTTTTCTAAATTGTATAATATAAGTATAGACGAATTAACAGCAGAAGGACCTATAATAAATAGTAATGATGTGGCGTTTGCAAGAGGTTTTAATGATTTAAGTGAAAAAGATAAAAAAGAGATTATTAGTTTAATCGAATATAAAAATATTTTAAAGTTGCAAAATAAGGATAATTAATATGAAACCGGAAGAATTAGCAAACTATGAATTAGAAAAATTAAAAAAAAAGGGAAAACTTACTTTTCCAATAGATCCATTTAAAATTCTGAATGACGCTGGAGTTTTTATTGTATTAAAAGATTTTGAAAATTTAGATGGCATAATTATTAATGATAAAGATAATTGTACAATTGTAGGTATTAATTCAAATAATGGTTGGCAAAGGCAAAGATTTACAGCAGCACACGAGTATTGTCATTTTATAAAAGATTTAAATAAACAAGAAGGAAAGGATGATTATATTGAATGCTTAAAAAAATCTAATACCAAAATAGAAAACTATGCAAATAAATTTGCCGGTTATCTACTTATGCCAACTGAGGAATTAAAGGTTGTATGTGAGCAATATAAAAATAAAGAGGGATATATCGATTTTGAAAGTATTACAATTATAGCAGAATATTTTGGTGTTAGTTTTAACTCTTGTTTAAACAGAATAGCATACGATTTAAAATTAATTGATGGTGATATATCTCCATATTCTTTAAAGAAGAGAATGCGTGAATATGGGGTGACAGATAAGAGAAAAAAATTAATAGAAAATACAATTGATAGTACATTATTATCAAATGTTGTTAGTTCAATGAGCTTTTTAATGGCTGATATTAATAAATATACTGGTCAAAAGTTTTTGCAAAATTATATTTATAATGATAACAAACTTGAAGGGGTAATTATTGACAGAAAGGAATTAAACTATATACTTGCTGATTTAAATTATAATGGTATAAATAGCAATTTTTTTAACAATGAACGTGAAGAAGTAGTAATGACTCTTGGTAATTTAGAATTACAAAAGTATGTAATTAATACAAAAGATGATATTTCATTAAAAAAATGTAAGCATTTACATGCATTATTATTTAAATATGTACCATATCCAGATGACAATGGGAAATATAGAGATGGGACTGCTTTATTAAAGAGTGGAACAGTGCAACCTGTAGCATATTATGAAATCAATGATAAAATTAGTGAACTTGATGAAGAGCTACAATTTTTTATAAAAAATATAGATAATTATGAGATTGGAAAATATATAGAACAGGTTGCGTATTTCACTTATAAATTTATAGTTATTCATCCATTTAGGGATGGTAATGGACGAATATCAAGAGCCATATTGAATTGGCTTTTGAGCAAGAAAAAAATACCACCAATATATATCGATCAAAAATGCCGAAAAGAATATTTAGCAGCATTATCTAGAATAGATTTAGAAAATGACCCAGTTCCGTTCATAATGTTTATTGAAAAAAGAATAATTTGTACTATGATTGAATTACATAAGTATTTATTTGTAGATGAAATAGATGAAGAAGCTTTTAATGAGGAGGAAGATATTAATGGAGGTTAATAAGTGGCCTAGAAATAATTATACAGGCCCAGGAGGTGGACTATATACAGGCCCAGGAGGTGGATTGTATACAGGCCCAGGAGGTGGTGCATCTACAGGTCCAGGAGGTGGACTATATACAGGTCCAGGAGGTGGATTATCTACAGGTCCAGGAGGTGGACTATATACGGGTCCAGGAGGTGGACTATCTACGGGTCCAGGAGGTGGACTATCTACGGGTCCAGGAGGTGGACTATATACAGGTCCAGGAGGTGGATTGTATACAGGCCCAAGTGGTGGTGCATATAATGGACCTGGTGAATCCTATAAAAGCAATATTCCACCATGGCCAATATTTGTAAAAGAGTTAGAAAAAAGAGGTTATAAGCAAGAGGCAGAATTAATAAAAAAATATCACGAATGTTAAAAAAATATTAGTAAAAAAACAATGGACTGTATAAACAATCCATTGTTTTATTCTACTGTAACTGATTTAGCTAAATTTTTAGGTTTATCAATATCGCAACCTCTTTTTTTAGCAACATAGTAAGAGAGTAGTTGCATACTAATAATAGCAAGTATTGGTGTTAAACAATTATTATCTGGTATAGTTATTAATTCATTATATATATCACTATCTACATTTATGTTTTCGTTACAAATAAGTATTACATAAGCTCCTCTTGCAAGAACTTCTTTAATATTACTAATTGTTTTACTAGCAAGATTCTTATCAGTAATAATAGCGATAACAGGAGTGCTTTCCTCAATTAAAGAAATAGTTCCATGTTTAAGTTCTCCAGCAGCATAACTTTCAGCATGTA
>ERZ1643251.3799-NODE-3799-length-13621-cov-5.872991_pt1 | contig 13621 bp, 10 predicted proteins | sample MGYA00579261_ERZ1643251 | MGnify/ENA primary metagenome ERZ1643251 (study PRJEB29033, sample SAMEA4952267) | chicken gut metagenome | biome: Broiler Chicken; feature: Gastrointestinal Tract; material: Caecum | place: Ireland | collected 2018 | study: Broiler... | reverse complement strand
AGGTCATTCTGGAGAAGAACCCCCTGCCCTTCATCACCGGCACCATCTGCGCCCATCACTGCATGGACAAGTGCACCCGCAACTTCTATGACAAGTCCGTCCAGATCCGGGCCACCAAGCTGGTGGCGGCGGAGCGGGGCTATGACAAGGTCATGGCCAAGCTGAAGACCCCCACCCCCGTTTACGACGGCAAGAAGGTTGCCATCATCGGCGGCGGCCCCACCGGTATGGCGGCGGCCTACTTCTGCGGCCGGGCCGGTATTCCCACCACCCTCTTTGAGCGGGAGGCCGTCCTGGGCGGCATCGTCCGTCAGGTGATCCCTGCCTTCCGCATCAGCGACGAGGCTATTGAGAAGGACGCGGCTCTCATGAAGAAGATGGGCGTGGAGGTAAAACTGGGCACTGTCGCCCCCTCCGTTGAGGAGCTGAAGAAGCAGGGCTATACCCACATTCTCTTCGCCATCGGCGCCTGGAAGGCTGGCCGTCTGGCTATCTCCGGCAACGTAAAACCCGTTATCGGCTGGATGAAGGATGTCAAGAGCGGCAAGGTGGAGAATCTGGGCCATGTAGCCGTCATCGGCGGAGGCAACACCGCTATGGATGCTGCCCGTTTGGCCCTCCGCTGCGGCGCTGAGAGCAGCACCCTGGTCTATCGCCGCACCAAGAAGTATATGCCTGCCGATGCCGAGGAACTGGAGCTGGCCATTGCCGACGGCGTGAAGTTCCTGGAACTGGTGTCCCCCGTGGAGCAGAAGGACGGCAAGCTGATCTGCAAGAAGATGGTCCTGGGAGAGGCGGACGCCTCCGGCCGCCGCGCTCCTGTGGAGACCGACGAGATCGTGGAGATCCCCTGCGACACCGTGATCTCCGCCGTAGGCGAGAAGGTGGACAGCGAGATACTGGCCTCTTATGGCGTGGATGTGAACGAGAAGGGCCGGCCTGGCTTTGCCACCAACCTGCCCGGCGTCTATGCCGCCGGCGACGCCCTCCGGGGCCCCGCCACAGTGGTGGAAGGTATTGCCGACGCTTCCGCTTTCGCTGAGGAGGTCATCGGCAGCGCCCATCAGGCCAACATTCCCCACATCGCCCATGCCACTCGCGAGGAGGCCATTGCAAAGAAGGGCATCCTGTGCGAGAGCGCCAAGTGCGAGGGCGACCGGTGCCTGAGCTGCAACGTGGTCTGCCAGTGCTGCGCCGACGTGTGCCCCAACCGGGCCAACGTGATCATCAAGCTGCCTGACGGTCGTCCCCAGATCCTCCATGTGGACCGGATGTGCAACGAGTGCGGCAACTGCGCCGTGTTCTGTCCCTATGACAGCGCTCCCTACAAGGAGAAGTTCACGCTGTTCTATGATCGGGCCGGCTTCGATGAGAGCACCAGTAACAGCGGCTTCCTGCCCCTGGGCGGCATGAAGGTCCTGGTCCGGCTGGACGGAAAGGTATTTGAGGCGGATCTCAACGGCAGCAACGATCTGCCCGCCGATGTGGAAGTGTTTATCTACACCGTTCTCACCAATTACCGTTACCTGCTGGGATAAAAGGGATACAAAAAGAGGTGGCCCTGTCAGGGCCGCCTCTTTGACTAAAAAAACGAGGGAACCGGATTTGTCCGGTTCTCTCGTTTTCTGTATTCCTGTTACATCCGCCCTGTGGACATGCCGCTGGCGGGGACCATTTTTCGATACCACTTGCGCATATGCCAGCCAACGGTTTCCGACACTTCCCGGGAGGCGACGATCTTGTCCGCCAGGGTCAGTACCCACGCCTCGGAATTCCTCGGTATCGGGGCCAGAGGAAACATATGGCTGGTAATGGCGGCGCGCTGCCGCTCATTGAGGCCAAAGAGACGGTTGGCTCTCCGTGCCGCCATAGCGCCATGGACAAAAGCGTGCATATGGGTCAGGCGGCGCAGACCGGAGTAGTGGCGGAGAAACTGTTTGTGGGCTTCGCTGCGCCAGTCGTAGCCAAAAAAGTCGTGGAGCAGGGCGGCCCGGGTAACGGATTCCACCCGGTCCTCCCGCATGCGGAAACGGCGGGCCAGCCGATAGGCGCATTTCGCGGTATCCACAGAGTGGTCGTACAGGGAGTTTTCACCCCCATGATGAACAAAAGTCTGCATCTGGGTAAATAGCGGATGATGGATAATATCATCCGCAATGCGGTGGAAGTCTTGGTCCTGCATCGGGTATCCCCTCCCATCCGCGCGCTGCGCGGGAAGTACTGTCTCCAGCCATACCTATTATATACAGTGGAAGCTGTAAGATGCAAGGGAAAAATATTGGCAGAAATCTTAAATTTTGATAGTTGTCTCCTTGCTTGCCAGGAGGAGAAGGGCGTGCTACAATGTGGTAAAAAAGAAACGGGAACCATCACCGCAAGGAGGGGAAAACAGTGACAGCGGAAGAACGCCGGGAGGGAGTATGGAAGGCCCTTGCCCGGTCCAGCCAGCCGGTAAGTGCAAGCGCTTTGGCAAAGGAGTTCGGGGTCAGCCGGCAGATCATTGTGGGAGATGTGGCACTGCTGCGGGCTGCCGGGGCGGCGATTGACGCCACACCCCGGGGCTATGTGGTCCGTCGGGACAGCGGCGGACTGCGGCGGCAGGTGGCCTGCCGCCATACTGCCGCCGATATGGAGCGGGAACTGGACATCATGGTGGATAACGGCTGCACGGTACTGGACGTGGTGGTGGAGCATCCGGTGTACGGTCAGATTACCGGGGCGCTCCATCTGAAAAACCGCTATGATGTGCAGCAGTTTGTTTCCCGCTGTGCCCAGGCGAGGCCTCTCTCAGTGCTGACGGAGGGAATCCATCTCCATACCCTGTCCTGCCCGGATGAGGCGGCCTGGGAACGGGTGCGCAGAGAACTGGGGACGGCCGGCTTTCTGCTGGAGGAATAGCATGAGCCGGTGCTGTATAGGGGCACAAGGCGACTGCTGTGAGCTTGGCAAGACTATTTACATCGATAAAAGGGACGAAGCTGTACGAAATATACAGCTTCGTCCCTTTTGTTTTGTCGTGCGGCACTCTGTGGCCGGAGGACAGTCATGGCGGAAAACAGCGAACGGACTATTTCCCGTTTTTGCTCCGCCGCTTACGGCGGCCGTCCGCCGAGGCCATCAGCCGCCCGATAGGCCGTGGATCCGAGGAGAGACGGCGTATTTTGGAAGGCTGGGACACAGGCACTGGAGTTTCCGGCAGGAATGGCATATTCCGCTGTTCGGAGGCCTGCGGCGCAGATGCTGTGGAAGCTTTGGCAAGCGGTGCTTCTCTCTGGGCGTTGATCCGTGCCTCTGCTGGGGAGACAGAGGGCCGGGGACTTGCGGAAATGGCAGGCTGGGGAGAATCCTTTCTTCCGGATGATTTCCCGTTTCCCGGTTCTTTGGGGGCGGCGAAGTTCCCGGAGGGCTGCTTTCCCTTGCCGGCAGCAATGTCTGGGGCTTTCTGGCGTTCTACCCTGGGGGGGCGGGGAGGACGGGCTGCTTTGGGGGTGGCTTCGAAGATCTCCATGGGCCAGGGGTGGCTGTCCACCACTGGTATCTTTTTACCGATGAGCTTTTCAATGTCCTTGAGGTAGGCCAGCTCGTCAAAATTGCAGAAGCTGATGGCAATGCCGCTGCGGCCTGCCCGGCCGGTACGGCCGATGCGGTGGACATAGGTCTCCGGCACATTGGGCAGCTCGTAGTTGATGACGCAGCTGAGTTCATTGACGTCGATGCCACGGGCGGCAATGTCAGTGGCCACCAGAACCCGGATGTCACCGCTTTTAAAGCTTTCCAGTGCTTTCACCCGGGCTGTCTGGCCTTTATTGCCGTGGATGGCCATGGCGGATATGCCGCTGCGGCCCAGCTCTTTTACAACCCGGTCCGCGCCATGTTTGGTATTGGTAAATACCAGCACGCTGTCCAGAGCCGGATCCTGAAGGACATGCTGGAGCAAGCGCTTTTTGTTGGCTTTGTCCACCTTGTACAGCTGCTGGTCAATGGCGTCTACCGTGGAGGACTGGGGCGTCACTTCCACCCGAACCGGATCCACCAGGATGGTTTTGGAGAGCTCTGCGATCTCCTGGGGCATGGTGGCGGAGAAGAGAAGTGTCTGGCGCTGTTTAGGCAGCCGGGCGATCACCTTTTTCACATCGTGGATGAAGCCCATATCCAGCATTCGGTCCGCCTCGTCCAGGACGAAGGTCTCGATGCCGTTGAGATCGATATGGCCCTGATTGCACAGATCATTGAGCCGGCCCGGAGTAGCCACCAGCACGTCTACGCCTTTTTCCAGGGCTTCCACCTGGGGCCCCTGGCCCACGCCGCCGAAGATAACGGTGTTGCGGATGGAAAGGTATTTGCCGTAGCAGTCAAAATTTTCTTTGATCTGAAGGGCCAGCTCCCGGGTAGGAGTCAGTACCAGGGCTCGGATAGGCCGATGGCTTTTGGTGCCCCGGTCGTTAAGCCGCTGGAGAATGGGAATGGCGAAAGCGGCGGTTTTGCCGGTGCCAGTCTGGGCGCAGCCGATCAGGTCCCGGCCGTCACGCACGGGAGGAATGGCAGCGGCCTGAATCGGGGAGGGGGCCTCATACCCCATGTCATTCACTGCCCGCAGCAGCTGGGGCAGCAATTGCAGTTCCTGAAATGTCATAATATCCCTTTAGCATAATAATTTTGCCCTTCCGGGCGCAGAATGGAACATATTCTATCATAGTTTCAGCCAAAAGGCAAATCTTATGCCGTGCAGTTCTCCCGTGCCGGAAGAAGGGCAAAAAAGGATCTCCGCAGCTTGTGGCAGCGGAGATCCTGTGATTGCGAGGAAGGGAGAGCTTACTTCTGGCAGAGAGCAGCGGTATCCATGGCGATCATGAGCTCCTCGTTGGTGGGGATGATGAACACCTTCACCTTGGAGTCGTCAGTGGAGACAACAGCCTCCTGACCGCGGACCTTGTTCTTCTCGGAATCCACCTTGACGCCCATGTACTCCAGGCCCTGGCAGATCTTCTCGCGCAGGTCGGCGGAGTTCTCGCCGATACCGGCAGTGAAGAGAATGGCGTCTACGCCGCCCATGGCAGTAGCATAGGCACCGATGTACTTCCGGACCTCATAGATGAACTTATCCAGGGCCAGCTGGGCACGCTCGTTGCCCTGGTCGGCAGCGGCTTCCAGATCACGGAAGTCGGAGCTGACGCCGGAAATGCCCAGCACGCCGGACTTCTTGTTGAGGATGTTGAGCATCTCCTTGATGTCATAGCCGTAGCGGCCCATGAGGTACTCGAGAATGGTGGCGTCCACGTCGCCGGAGCGGGTGCCCATGGGGAAGCCGGCCAGAGGCCCAAGGCCCATGGAGGTGTCCATCACCTTGCCGTCGACAATGGCGGCCAGGGAGGAGCCGTTACCCAGGTGGCAGGAAATCACGCGGCTGTGCTCGGGGTTGCCCAGCATGTCGATGGCACGGGCAGACACATAGCGGTGAGAGGTACCGTGGAAGCCGTAGCGGCGGACGTCATCCTTCTCATAATACTCATAGGGGATGGCGTAGATGTAAGCCTTGGGGGGCATGGTCATATGGAAAGCGGTATCGAATACGGCCACCTGAGGAGTGTTGGGCATAATCTTCTGGCAGGCCCGGATGCCCATGAGGTTGGCGGGATTGTGGAGGGGGCCCAGGGGGATGCACTTCTCAATGGCGGCAATGCAGGCGTCGTCGATGATGCAGCTCTCGGTAAAGGCGGCGCCGCCATGGAGGACACGATGGCCTACTGCGGCAATCTCATCGGTAGAGGCGATGACACCATACTGAGGATCCACCATGATATCCAGAACGGACTGAATGGCCTCGTTGTGAGTGGGCATGGGGATTTCCCGTACCACGTTCTCACGGCCGGGAACCTTGTGGGTCAGACGGCCATCAATGCCGATACGCTCGCACAGGCCCTTAGCAAAAACCTCGCCGCCCTCGGACTCCATGAACTGGTACTTGAGGGAGGAACTGCCGGCGTTGATAATCAGGATTTTCATCAGTAAATTCTCCTATCCTTCATAAATTGTTATTGTTTTGTTATTTTTGTTTCCGTACTGTGACTTGCATTTACAGCAGGAGACGTTTAAAATAGTCACGATTCATATTGTAGACCATTCTTGCCGGTTAGACAACAGTTTTTTCGTAATTTTTTCGGAAAAATTCCTGGCCTGACCGGCTTTTTTGGATTTGCGGGGGGAGGGGACTTAAGCCGTGGCTGTGGCAGGTATCATTGCGGAATACAATCCCTTCCACCGGGGCCATGCCTGGCAGTTGTCTGCCTTGCGGGGACAGCTGGGGCAGGATACGGATGTTGTAGCAGTGATGAGCGGCAACATTGTCCAGAGGGGCGATCTGGCTGTGATGGACAAGCAGGCCCGGGCCGAGGCGGCCCTGCGGTGCGGTGTGAATCTGGTGCTGGAACTGCCTACCCCCTGGGCCTGCGCCACAGCGGAGCGCTTTGCCCAGGGAGGCGTGTCTCTGCTGGCGGCGACGGGAGTGGTGACACACTTGGTATTCGGCAGTGAATGCGGCGATCTGGATGCCCTGTGGTCCGCTGCTCAGTGCCTGGACGGAGAGGAGTATCCCGTCATGCTGCGGGGGCTGCTGGCAACGGGGATGACCTTTGCCGCGGCCCGTCAAGAGGCGGTGGGCCGCTTGGCGGGGAATGGGGCCGAATGCCTGGAGCGGCCCAATGACAATCTGGCAGTAGAATACCTGCGTGCCCTGGCCCGGGTAGAGGGCGGGGAGCTGGAGCCGGTGACCTTCCAGCGGGTTGGCGCTGCCCACGATAGCCCGGAAGCGGGGGCCTATGCCTCGGCTTCCTATATCCGCGGCCGACTGCTGGCCGGGAACGAGGACTGGCGGGAGAGTATGCCGGAGGCTGCCGCCCAGGTGGTTGCCCGGGAGATTTCCGCCGGCAGGGCGCCGGTGTCCCTGCTGCTGTGTGAGCGGGCGGTGCTGTCTCGCTTGCGGTCTATGGCAGAAGAGGACTTTGCCCCCTATGACGGGGGCGGTGAGGGCCTTTACCACCGCTTTTATAAGGCGGTGTCTCGGGGCCGGAGTATAGAAGAGATTCTGGAGGCGGCCAAAACCCGGCGCTACACGCTGGCGCGGCTGCGGCGAATGCTGCTCCACAGCTATCTGAGGGTACAGCAGGCTGGAGCGGAGGAGAAGCCGCCCTATCTTCGGGTGCTGGGAGCGGACGGCAGAGGCCGGGAACTGCTGCGTCGCATGGCCAAAGCGGCTTCGCTGCCGGTAGTGACGCGACCTGCCGCGGCCCGGAACCTTGGTCCAGACGCCTGGGTGCTTTTTGAACAGGAGGTCCGCTGTACGGATCTGTATACCCTGGCTTATCCACAGCTGAATCAGTCCGTACCTGGCAGTGAATGTCTGAGAGGACCTGTGATGCTGTAACTTCCTCCTAGGAAAGGAGAATCCCTATGAAACGATGGAAAGCTGTTTGGCTGGCGGCGCTGCTGTGTTTGGCTGCCGCTTGCAGCAGCGTGGGAGACAATAGTCTGACATTGTCCCAGAGTACGGTAAAAAACACTGTTATTTTGCCGTCAGATACAAAGCCGGTGTATCAGATCAGCCCGGTGAATGAGGAAATGACTTACACTGCCAAGGACGGCACAGTTTTAGCAAATACCAGCTATCAGGTTTTGGAAATAAGCGTAAGCAATCTGGAGGAGCTGTCAGAGGCAGGGGTGGAGATGGCCCGGCAGGTAGTGGAACATTTCAATCAGCGTATGGACAAGCGCCTGAGCGATGCTTCCGCCTATGGCCTGGAACTGAAAGAGATGGCAGAGGATGCCTATGCCTCGGGCTTTTTTGATAATGCATACAGCAACAGTGTCCATGCGGAGGCCACGCTTCAGGGCAGTCTGTACAGCATCCGGTTCAGCAGCAGCAGTTATTCCGGGGGCGCTCATCCCAATAGTTACACAGACAGCTACCTTTTTGATTTAGACATGGGGCAGTATATTGACCCAGCCCAGGTAGCGGATGACCCGGTGGCCTTTCAGACGGGAGCGGCGGAGCTCTTTTTGGAGAAGGCTCAGGAGCAGGATGAGGATGTTCGGTCCGGATACTATCCGGAATATGCTGATGTGATCTCCCAGTGGTACGACGGCACTGTGTTGTTTGACAGCGAGGGAATGACAGCAGTGTTTTCGCCCTATGAATTGGGCCCCTATGCCATGGGTACCGTGGAACTGAAGCTCTCCTATGAGGAAATATGGGATTTGCTGGGGCCGGGTGGTTTGGCCCGGCTGGGCCTGGTGGCAGAAGAGAACGTCCAGCAGGAAAATTGAATCAAACTTATAGAACAGCGGGGCCTCCTTTACGGAGGTCCCGCTGCTTTTCTGTGGCCATGAGGGAAAAACTGCAACAGAGACCACTCAAAATAAAAGGAATAGGCTGCCCCAGCCATGGCATAGACTAAAGGGAACGGAATGACTCATCCGCCTGCTGCAGGCGGAAAAGAAAGGGGAGATGGTGTTGGAGAGAAGCTCCGTTTCACGGTATCGTGGAAAGCATACACAAAGAAAGGGAACGGCCAGGCGATCCTCCGCCGCCGGACGGGAGGGGCGGGCGGTCATGCGCCTGGCGATATGCGGCGTTATTTTTGTCCTCCTGGTGGCGGTAAAGCTCCTCTTTCCCCAGACGGTCAGCCGCCTGGCCCAGACAGCGGGAGATCTCATTGGACGGGACGCCGATTTCAAAGAGGCTTTTGCGGCCATGGGACGGGCCGTTAGTGGGGAAGAGCCGGTAGGTGACTCCCTTCAGGACGCTTACACGGCGGTGTTCAATCCCGGGGAGGAGGACGCTGTTTTGGCCAGCGGCACGGCGGCGGTAAGTGATTACCTGGATCCCGCTGCCAGACTGATGCGGCATTATACCCTGGAACTGCCTGACCAGGATGAGGAAGAGACAGCCGGGAGTGGGGAGGATGAGAACACTGCGCCGGCCGCGGAGCAGGTGGCTGCCTCCCTGCCGGTGGAGGAGACGGCGGCGGTACAGGAGCCGCCGGAAGAACCGGCCGCTGACCAGGAGGTGGAGGAGACGGCCACTGCTGCGGCGTCTCAGGTCTATACTATGCCTGCCCTGCCGGAAAATGCCAGTCTGGAGCAGCGGAACCTGGGCTTTGCCCATACCAGCCCCATCGTGGCGCCTCTGACCTCTCCCTTTGGCTGGCGGGAGCATCCTGTCAGCGGCGGCACGAAGTTCCATTACGGTGTGGATCTGGGAGCGGAAACAGGGACAGACATCTGTGCATTTGCCGATGGTGAGGTCTATGCTACCGGAGACAGCAGCAGCCTGGGCTACTACATTATGATCCAGCACGCCGACGGTTATATGACCCTTTATGCCCATTGCAGCAAAATTATCGTGACCAGCGGAGCGGTGACCATGGGACAAAAGATTGCAGAGGTAGGGGAGACGGGGATTGCCACCGGGCCTCATCTTCACTTTGAGCTGCACCACGGGGATCTGTATCTCAACCCCATTTACTATGTGGAAGTGCGGTAGGCTGACAGTCACCTGGGGGGCGCCGGCCATGCTGCTGCTGGCCCTGGCGATAGGGGCGGGGACGGTGCTTCCCTTGGTGGCCCTCTCCGCCCTGTGCCATGAGCTGGGCCATCTTTCTGCCCTGTTTCTGGCAGGGGCCCGGGTGGAGGAGATCCGGCTGACAGCCTTCGGGGCGGAGATCCGGGCGGATACCCGGTATCTGCCTTATGGCCGGGAGATCCTCTGTACCCTGGCCGGCCCGGCAGTGAATCTGGTGCTGGCGGTGGTGCTCTCCCGGGTGGCGGGGGATTATCTGCTGGCGGGAGCCAATGTGCTGTTGGGAGTATTCAATCTGCTGCCCCTTCCGGCTCTGGATGGAGGCAGGATCCTGTACCTTCTGATAAGCTGGGCTTTGGACCCTATGTTGGCGGATCGGGTGTGCCGGTGGGTAGGGCTTGCCTGCGGTGGGATCTTGACGGCATTGGCCCTGGCTCTGGTGGTGATTCACCGGACGGGGCTTTTTCTGCTGTTTGGAGCACTGGGAGCGCTGCTTCCTCAATTGCCTCTTGCAAAACGGCGGCAAAGCGGCTAAAATAGTACTGTTTAACCTGGGATATTATGCGACCCTGTGGGGTTGGCCCGGGAGACGGAACGACAGTACCAAGGAGAATTGCCGTGGACAAGAGATTGGAACGCATCCTGCCCCGGGTGCAGAAACCGGCCCGCTATGTGGGCGGCGAATATAATGAGGTCAGGAAGGACAAAAGCAGCGTGGAGCTGCGGGTGGCCTTCTGTTTTCCGGATACATACGAGATCGGTATGTCCAACCTGGGCTTCCGGATCCTCTACGGGATCATGAACGATATGCCCGGTGTATGGTGTGAGCGGGTGTTTGCCCCCTGGGGGGACATGGAGGCGGAGCTGCGCTCTGCCGGTATTCCCCTGTTTGCCCTGGAATCCGGGGATCCGGTGGGAGAATTTGACGTGGTGGCCTTCTCTGTGGGCTACGAGATGGCCTACCCCGCCATTCTGAATATGTTGGATCTTTCCGGGATCCCCCTCCACGCCGGGGAGCGGGATTCCCTGGCTCCGCTGGTTATTGCCGGCGGTACCGCCATGTACAACGCAGAGCCTCTGGCGGACTTCATCGACCTGGCCCTTATCGGCGAGGGAGAGGACGAGGTGCCGGAACTGCTGGAGCTGTACCGCCGTGCAAAACGGGAGGGCTGGAGCAAGAAGCGCTTCCTCCGGGCCGCGGCGGATATCCAGGGGGTGTATGTGCCCTCCCTCTATGATGTGAGCTACCACGACGACGGTACCATCCGCTCCATCACGCCTCTGGACGGCGCGCCGGAGAAGGTGTACAAGCGGGTGGTCCACGATATGGACAAGTCCTATTTCCCGTCGAAAACCATTGTCCCCTCTACTGAGGTGGTCCATGACCGGGTAACCCTGGAGCTGTTCCGGGGCTGCATCCGGGGCTGCCGGTTCTGCCAGGCGGGATACGTCTATCGGCCCGTCCGCTGCCGCAGCCGGGAGCAGGCTTTCCAGTATGGCGTGGAGGCCTGCAAGGACTCCGGCTATCAGGAGATGACCCTCAGCTCCCTGTCCACCAGTGATTATCCTGGCCTGGTGGGCCTGTGTGACGACCTGGAGCAGTTTTGCCGGGAGAGCCATGTGAATCTGAGCCTGCCCTCTCTGCGGGCGGACAATTTCTCCATGGACCTCATGCAGCGGCTCCAGCGGGGGAGGAAGGCGGGCCTCACCTTTGCCCCGGAGGCGGGCACCCAGCGCCTGCGGGACGCCATCAACAAGAACCTCACCGAGGAGGACCTTCACCAGAGCCTGCGCACCGCCTTTTCCGGCGGCTGGAACGCGGTAAAGCTCTACTTCATGCTGGGCCTGCCCACCGAGACCGACGAGGACGTGCTGGCCATCGCCGAGATGGCCAACCATGTCCTCCATACCTGGCGGGAGTCCGCCACCAACAAGAACCGGGGCGTGCGGATCACGGTGTCCACCTCCTGGTTTGTGCCCAAGCCCTTCACCGCTTTCCAGTGGGAGGGGCAGATCACCCGGGAGGAGTATGAGCGCCGGGTGAAGCTTCTGCGCGGCGCCATCACCGCCAAAGCGGTGACCTACAACTGGCACGACGGGGACACCAGCTTTCTGGAGGCGGTACTGGCCCGGGGTGACCGGCGGCTGGGAAAGGTGCTGGAGCTGGCCTTCCGGAAGGGGGCCCATCTGGACGCCTGGAGCGAGTATTTTGACCTCTCCCGCTGGGAGGAGGCCTTTGCCGAGTGCGGCCTGGATCCCGCCTTTTATGCCAATCGGGTCCGCGACAAGGAGGAGATTATGCCCTGGAGCGTGATCTCCTGCTATGTCAGCGATAAGTACCTCTGGCATCAGCGGGAGCTGGCCTATCAGTCTGTCCCCACGCCGGATTGCCGTACCCAGTGCAGCGGCTGCGGGGCCAATGTAGTGGAAGGAGGGGAGTGCAGCCGTGGCTAAGCTCCGTTTACAGTTTTGCAAGGAGGGCCGGGCGGTGTACATCTCCCACCTGGATCTGCTGCGCACCTTCCAGCGGGTATTCTTGCGGGAGGGCCTGGTGCTGCGTCACTCCCAGGGCTTCCACCCTCATCCGCTGCTGTCCTTTGCCCTGCCTCTGCCGGTAGGCCAGGCCAGCGACTGTGAACTGTTGGATTTTGAAACGGACGGCCAGCTGAAGCTGGCGGGCCTTCCTGAAAAGCTCAACCGCTACATGCCGGAGGGCATCGTGGCGGTGGACTGCTGGGAAGCGGCGAAGCCTGTCCGGGAGCTGGATGCCCTCCGCTGCCGGGTGGAGCTGCTCTACGACGGCGGTGTAACAGCTGACACCGCCAAAGCAGTGGAGGAGCTGTTTGCCCGAGACACCATCGTCATCCAGAAACGGACCAAGCACAAGGCCATGGCGGATGTGGACATCCGTCCTCTGATCCGGGAACTGTCCTTTTCTGCGGATGGGGAGGCGCTGATCCTGGACGCCGTGGTGGCGGCCCAGAACCCGGGGCTGAACCCGGCACTGATGGCCGCTGCGGTGGAGACCTGCCTGCCGGCATACCGGCCTGATTTTGTCCGGGTCCGGCGGCTGATGCTGCTGGATCGGGAAGGTGCTTCCTTCCGGTAGAAGAAAAGTTGAGATTTTTCCGATACTATGGATATCGGAACGCCGCCGGCCTTTGCCCGGTGGACAAAGGCCCCGCCGGGAAGTCTGCTTCCCGGCGGGGTATGGAGGAGGAAAGAAAATGGGGAGAGAGTATGAGGCGGAGGTTTTAGGCAGATGTATCGTTGTGATTCCTGCCCTGTGCCCTGATCCGGAGGTAACCGACTATGTCTCTGCTCTGTTGGAAAAAGGGTTCCGACAGGTAGTGGTGGTAGATGACGGAAGCGGCCCTACCTGTGCGGCAACTTTTTTGAAGCTGGAGCATATGCCGGGCTGTACTGTGCTGCGCCATGAGAAGAACCTGGGGAAAGGACGGGCTCTGAAAACAGCTTTTGCCCACATCCTCAATTGCCCGCTGTGGGAAGGCTCCGCTGTCGTTACAGCTGACGCCGACGGCCAGCACAGCGTGGAGGATGTGTGCGCTGTGGCCGCCGCAACAACAGAGGAGAAGCGCCGTCTGGTACTGGGCGTACGGGATTTGAGTCTGCCCAATGTGCCTACCCGCTCCAAAATCGGCAATCGGGTCACCAGCTGGGCATTTCATCTGCTGTACGGAGCCAGGCTGGCGGATACGCAGACCGGTTTGCGGGGCGTGCCCTGGAAGATGCTGCGCTGGTGCGCGGGAATCGAGGGGGACCGCTTTGAATATGAGATGAACATGCTGATCAAGGCTGCCAGGGAGCATGTGGAGCTGCGCCAGGTGTCCATTGAGGTGATTTACTATAATAACAATGCCGGCACCCACCTCCATGCAGTCCGGGATTCCTGGCGGGTATTTTTGATTTTGATGTCGGGCCTTGGATGGTATACGGCGGCGGCGGCCCTGTCGGCGGCAGCGGATGTGCTGACCTTTTGGCTGGGCAGCGCCGTTATTTTCCGACCGCTGTCGGATCTTGCCTACT
>ERZ1643251.3796-NODE-3796-length-13624-cov-17.107082_pt1 | contig 13624 bp, 18 predicted proteins | sample MGYA00579261_ERZ1643251 | MGnify/ENA primary metagenome ERZ1643251 (study PRJEB29033, sample SAMEA4952267) | chicken gut metagenome | biome: Broiler Chicken; feature: Gastrointestinal Tract; material: Caecum | place: Ireland | collected 2018 | study: Broiler... | reverse complement strand
CTGGCCAGCCAGTCCGCTTCCGTTCCCTCAAACCCATGCTCCACTGCGATGGCGTAGGCGCTGAGATAGTATCCCTTTACCTCCGCCTCTCCGTCCGCCGGGTTGTAGGTGCGGGCATACCATCGCATGTACTCGCCGAAGAACTGGTTGAACATCTGCATGGTATTCTGGTACTTGTCATATTCCCCATTGGCAAAGTCCACCATGGCGCTGAGATATACCCAGTAGATCTTATCGTGGGGCGGCTTCGCCAGCAGCGTTGCCGCTGCATTCTCCGGCCATGTATACTGCACCACGTCCTCAATGGCCAGGAGAAACACTTCTGTCTGCACCAGCCCCTCAATCTCATTGATCCAGGCCGTTTTTGCCTCGTCTGAAAATGCGTTTGGCTTGATGCTGTCAATGATATCCAAAACGCCTTGTAATGTCGCCATGTCTTCCTCCTCGCCATTATGGACGTTCCCCCGGTCAGCCTCCTTGGCCGACTGGGGGATTTTATTGTACTTTTTGTATGGTTTAGCCGCCGCTTACCAGCTGCGTGCCGCCGGAAATACCGCCGATGGCAAAGCCTCTCCAGTCGTTAAACCCAGCGCTGAACCGGGCGTAGCCCTTCCAGAGGTTGGCGTCGTTTCCGGCCAACTCGCTCCGAACCTCCAGATTCACGCGATCCTGCCAGATGGCGCAGCCGTTTTCCTGGTTGTACCGGCCGTCCATCAGCATCCAGGGCTTTACGCCGGATGCCAGGAACTCGTTGAGGTACGGCCATACGATGACGTTCCAACGTCCAAAATTGAAGTTGAAGCCGTTGTTGCTGGTGTCCGGGTCTTTGTCCGCGCCAATGGCCGCAAACACGTCCATTTTGAGCTTGTAGTCGTTGGGGATGATGATCGTCTGGGGCACCACGTCCAGCACTTCGCCGGCGTCACCCCGGAAGTCCTGCATGGCGCTCTCCATGGCCGCCAGTGCTTCGTTGGAGAAAGCATCGGAAAACTGGTTGCTCTGGGTCTTCTTGCCCAGCTTGCTCGGATGGTCCTTGGCAAAAAGTCCTTTGCCGTCGGCGCCGATGGTGGAGAAGGTCTTGTCTCCAAACTTGACGGACGCCGAGCCGCCGGCCGCGCCGGCCAGCAGTGCCGCGCCGAACCGCTCCCTTGTCCGGTAGTAGCCGGCGGTAAAGGCAGCGGGTTGTTTCTTGAGATCCATCAGCTTCCCGTCGTCGATCATCTCCCGGGACAGGGAGAAGCTGTCCTTCCAGGTCATGTTTTCGATGGTCTTGGCAAATCCCTCCTGCATGCCGTCCACGGGGTAGTTGCCATTCTCACCCACCGGCTGGAAGCCCTGCATGGCCGTCATGGTGGTGTATTTCTCCGCCCAGTTGTTGGAGCTGACCATCAGGAACAGCTCCTTAATCATCGATGCCTGCTCAAACGCTTCACCGCGCTTTTCGATGAACATTTTGATCGGCTCCTGGCTCTTTCCAAAAATGGAATCATTCAGGCCGGAACCCTCGGTAAATGTGATATTCGCCATCTATGTACCCTCCTTTCGTTAGAACCGCACCAGCACGGTGCTGCCGGCGGCCGTTCCGTCCATGCCGACCACCTCGGCCACGCCGCTGGCGGTGGTGGCCGTGACCTGCAGGCCGTCCGTGTGAATGGTCACCTTGTCGCCCAGCTTCACGCTGGTCATGGCCGCCTGTGCCGGCACGCCGAAGATGATGTCCTTCTGGACGCGCACCACGGGGATCAGCTCCCCGGCCGTACATGCCTTGTCACGCTCACACATGCTGATATACGTCGGCGCCGTGGTGCCGCTGGCCAGCGCCAAATTCCCGCTGGTCTGTACCAGCGCCATGCCCACCTTCGGCGTGATGGCCGAGACGGGCAGATATTCCAGGCCGAGGACGCGGTTGTCATCGACGCTGTGGATCATAAATCCCATTTTTTCTCCTTTCTAAGCCTATTTATGGCTCTTGGCATAATGCCGCTTGATTTCTTCATCCGTCACGCCAGGGTTGAGCTGCCGGTAAAGTTTTTTTGTCTCTTCCGGCACCACTACCTCGGTGCCGCCGCTGCGCTCTGCCGCCGGCACCATATGGCTCTTGCTCTTTACGGCGTTGATCGCGCTCTGCCGCGCCGCCCCAGCCTCCCGTTTGGAAAGCTCCGCAAAGTTGGCCAGCCGGTAGGCATCGGCCAGGTCATAGCCTCGCTGTACCATGGCGTAAAGCTGTGGATAGCTTTCCATGGTGGTTAGATCCCGGACGCTCTGGATGTTCGGATTTAGTTTGCGGATCTCCGTCAGCTGCTCCTGGACCTTGATTTCAGCCCTGGCGCGGTTGGCAGCCGTTTCCGCTTTTTTGGCCTTTCGGACTTCCGGGATGCTCTGAATAAATGCGTTAAACTGCGCCTCGTTCATCCCGCTCCGTTTGAGGAGCTTTGCCCTCTGGTCTTTTTCAAACGCCTGCTTGTAGGCGTCGAAATCCGCTTTGCTCTGAATGGGCTGTTTGGTGTACGGGTTGACAAGCCCGCTTCCTTGGAATGCCTCATCAATCACGCGCTGCGCTTCTGCCTGTGCATCCGCCCTTGCCCGCTCAATTGCGGCATCCCGTTCCTGCTCCGCTTTTCGCCTGGCCGCGGCATAGCGGGCGTTTTCCTCCGCGCTTTGCCCCTGTTGTTCCTGGCTCAGCCCATCCTGGTCTCCTGCAGCCGTCTCGGCCACAGTCTGCTCCTGGCTATCGGCCGCGGCAGGTTCGGCGACCTCCTGCCCTTCTGCGCCTGCATCGGCGGGATCTTCCTGATTTTCAGCAGGTTCGGCGACGTCCTGCACTTCTGCGCCGTGTTCCAGTTCAACCCCGAATAATGCTCCATAGTCGATCTCCATTTCCCATTGACTCCTTCCATTGGATTTTTCCGCTGTTCCTGCGATTTTCGCGGGCTATGCCTCCCCTTGCTGCCCAAGGGGAGGTGTCATGGCGAAGCCATGACGGAGGGGATCAGAACCCTTTGTCTTCGCAAATCTCCCCGTGTAACGCTTCTGTCACTTCTTCCCGCTCCGAAGATCATCTCCGGTCTTGCTGGTGGTCTTTCCCTTGGGGCTATTCCCCTGGAAGGGCGCCTTGACCATCTGCGTCCCGCTGTTTCCGATCTTTCCGGCATAGGTAGGCTTTCCGCCACTCTTCTTGTCCATCTTCTCACCGCCTTTCCCTTGGTCTTCTATCCAGTCTCCCGTCGGCCGCTGCCCGCGTGGCGTCCGTCGATCCCCTGGCCGGGGCATCCCCCCGGATCTCTCGAATTATTGCTGTTGTCCGGCACTTGCCATCACATCCTGTGCCGCTTTGGCTCTCGCCTGCTGCACCACGGCATTTACCGTTCCCTGATCCAGCCCTGCAGACGCCTGCCCCATCTGTGCCTGCTGGGCCGCCTGCATCTGCATCATTTGCGCCTGCTGGGCAGCCTGCTGCTGCTGGAGCTGCTGCTCCAGATATTGCTTTGCCTCCGCCGCCATTGGGTAGTGGAGTGTTTCCATCTGACTCCAAAATAGAATCAGCGTTTGCAGCTGGGACGGATCTCCGAATGCCCCGGTCTGTAAATTCATGCGGGCTTCTTGCCACATGGCCTCCCGGTTGTTTGCCAGGGGCGCGGTGTCGTCTGTAGAGAACAAAAACTGATCGTTCCAATACCATTCCCCTGCCTCGTCCTGCTCCAGGAAGTCCCATTTGTTGAACTCCTCATAGACTGGATTTCCCTGGTCATCATGCGCCGTCACCGGCCGCGGCTCGTCGCAGTAAGCCAACTTAAATTTGAACATTGCCTCAAACAGCGCAGCGTATGCCGCATTTTTCATCACGCGCTTGCTCTCTAAGCGCCCGGCGCTCTGGGCTGCCGCAAATTCCTTTGCCTTTCCGCTGGTGGCCGTCCGATCTGCACGTCCTTGGAAACTGTCTGTGATGCCAATTACCTGCCGCGCCTCCTCGTAGATCTGCGAGAGGTACACCAGGTCTTGCTCCACGTCCCCCTGCAGGGTGTAAACCCCAATCATGGCCATGTCTGCCGCGCTGTCCGGCCGCAGCGTTTTCATGTCTTTGGCGTTGTTGTCAATGTGCGCCGCCGGCGGCAGCGTCACAAAGCTGCCCGATTTCAGCAGCTTGTCCAGGATCTTTGCCTCCAGCCGGTTGGTGCTGTTCTGCTGATCGGCAATCTTGTCAATGTCGCTGTCTCCCAGGAATTTCCCGTAGACACTCACGTTTTTCTGGAGAATGACCGGATAAATATCCGGCTTGTAGTACGGCACCCGCATGGGTTCCTGTACCGTCACCGGAATGGGCAGCCCCATGGCATCCACCATGGTTTCGTCCAAGGTCACCCGCTCCACCATGCCTCCGATGGTAGATCCATCGGATCTCATCACAGGGTTTGGCAGTTCTTCGCTGTCCTGTTCCGCGCTCTCCCACTTTGTCCCGCCGCAGTACGGGCATGCCTTACGCCCCCGGCGCGTCAAATTTCCTGTTCCGCCCGGCGGCGTCCCGTCCAATGTCGGCGCGTCCAAACTCTCCAGATCCTCCGCCGGTTCCATGGCGCCGCAGGTGGCGCACTTTTTCAGCCGCCGCGCCTGGTAGTCCTCCAGATCGATGAGCACATAGTCCGTGACCCAGGAGAATAGCCCAATCCCGCCATTTTTGTTCCGGTAGTAGGCCAGATACTGCGTCACCATGTCGTCGCTGGGGCTTCCGTCATCGCCCTTAATTTCGGGATCCTCCTCGCCCTCGTCAGATACATCCACGCCGTACCGCCGCTTGATGTACTCCTTGGTTTGCGGCATTTTGAGGATGACATAGTCCATGTCCTCAATGCCGGTGTACACGCCATCCTGTGGCACGATCTTCCGCGGGTGCAGCACCCGCACCTTCAGCTCTCCCACGGTGGTGTGCGTCCGCTGGGTGTTGTCCCACTCCAGCAGGAACGCCGCGCCGCCCTGGATGGGCACCGTCCGCTCCATCATGTCATTCAGATTCTCAAACGGCATCCGATCCAGCTCATTTCTGAGCATGTCCTCGATCAGCTTTGCCTTCAGCTCATCCTCCTTCCGGCGGGCCGTCACCTTCGGCGCCGGAATATTGCTGTCCACCTGGGCTTCGATGAGCTCCGCGCAGATGTTCCGCACATGGGGCGTCTCGTCCTTTTCGTCCTTTTCCACGATGGGCGTAATCGTGTGGCTTCCCATGTAGCGCGCTTCCCGCTGCGCCATCCGCGCCTCTTCGTCCTCATAGGCCGATTCGTTGACACTCAGCCGTTCCTGCCACAGCCGCAGTTTTTTCTCATCCTGGTTTTTCATTGCTTGCTCCCATCCTTTTGTAGGGGTCGATGCCCACATCGACCCGCAAACCTCCTCCGCACTCCGTAAATGCGCGTATTGCGCGTCCGTATCATTCCGGCGCGCCCCACTTCTTTCGGAGATATGCCTGTACCTCCGGCGTTGCCCTCCGGTAGTCCTCCCACATATCCGCCGTCCATTTCCGCTTCTCTTCCCCCGGCACTTCCGATAAATACCGCTGCTGTGGCCGGATGTAATGGGCAATGGCCAGCGCCATCACGCAGTCATCATGGGCACCTGCCTCTGCCTCCGCCCGTCCGTCCTCGTTTCGGACAAATGTCAGCATTTCCTCCAGGGTGGTTTGATCGCAGATGAGCTCCGCGCTCTCTCGCACTACCTCCACCAGCCCTGCGATAATCACAGGCCGCGTTTTGGTGTTGGTCTGAAAGCCGTAGGATTTTTTTACCCTGTGGGTATAGTCGTCAATACTCTCCCGGACATACTGCCGCGGATACCGCAGCCGCTCCAGTTCCATCACCGGAAACGTGGAGTAATTCGTCTCGATGCCGATGAGTGCCTTGTTGTAGTGCATGCCCAGACAAAAAATCTGCTTTGCAAATAGATCCTCGTCGTATGTCTGCCTCAGCTTGGCCACCTGCTCCCCGGTGCGGTTGTCCAAGACCTGGGCAACAAAGCTGTCGCTTCCATCTCCTGCGGTATCCCCGCCGATGACATACGGCACTCCAGTCTCCGGCGGCTTATAAATTTGGATCCCGCCGGCCTTGTTCTCCGTCCATCGGATATCGGTCACGCGCAGTCCGTCGTAGGTGTATGTAAAATCTCCAACTGCCTGCGGCTTGATCTTTTCCAGCAGCCGTGCCGTGACCTTCTCGGCGTCAAATACGCTCTTTCCGGTCACGCCCCATTCGCCCAGGCAGTACACCCGGTAGTAATAGGGGTCTGTGTATTTGAAATTCTCCAGAGTCCGAATTGCCTCCGGCCGGAGAAAACGGTTGTCTTTGTATGTGCTTTCGTGGGTTCTGGTCAGCGCCCGGAAGTTCTCCCGCTCCGTCGTGTCTGAGATATCCAGATCAAAAAACCGGCGCTTCAGCCAGTGTGTGATGCTGATAGGGTTGAATGTGATAATGAACTGGAGATAGTACGGGCACTGCGTCCGAAGTCGAATGTCCAGCTGATTGAAGTCGCTCTCCAGTATTTCGCTGGCCTCTTCGATCCAGATGCCCGTAATGTCAAAGATGGACTTTAGCTTTTCCACGTCGTCCAGCCCCGCAAATAGAATTTGGCTTCCGTTTTGGAAGGTGATGTACATATCCGAGCTCTCGCCCTTTGGGATTTTCTCCACCTGATCCTCGTAGAACTCATAGGCCTGGGTTTTGAGCTGATTGAAGCAGCTTGTCCGCAGCGTCTTTGCCACCTTCCGCACCACCAGAAACCGATGCCCCGGCTCCGTGGCCGCCCGCTCCAGGATTTTTCGCCCGGCAAAAATGCTCTTGCCGCTGCCGCCTCCCCCTTTCAATACCAGGTACCGGTGCTTGTCCCAAAACAGAGGCAGAAATGTGTCGTTGTTGGTCTCTCGCAGTTCCTTCAGCCACAGCGCCGCCTCCACTGCCTTGTCCAGGCGGCTTTCATTCCTCTTCGCCATGGTCTTTTACAATGGCCTCCGCCTCCTGCAACAGTGCCAATTTTTCCTCCATGGTCATCGGCTCCCGCCGCTTCTCCAGGCTCTTCCTGGTCTCCTCGCTCAGCGCCACTTCCTTCCGGTCTCTCCAGCCGTAGTTTGCCGTCAGGTTAAAAATCACGCCCTGGATGCCTTTCTCTCTGGTCAGCAGCTGCTCTTGGAGATATGCCTCTATCCTGGCTCTTGCCAGTTCCACGATTTTCCCCTTTTTCTCATCCGCCGCGTAGTTTGCCCAGGTGCGCCGGTCGATCTCCAATTCCAGGCACAGCGCCGTGATAGACGGCGGCACAAAGTAGACCAGTTTCCACACGCACTCCCCATCCGCATTTGTGGCCAATGAGCCGTCCGGCAGCGTGACCTGTACCAGCTTCGAAATCCTTCTGAAATAGGCGTCCACCGCCTCCTCCAGTTTTTTCGCGGTGTATTTTCCTTTTGGCCCCCGCTTTTTTTGCTCCATGTTTTTTTCAGTTTTCGCCAGTTCCTGCTGCATCCCGCCGCCTCCTCTCCCCGGCGCTATATGGATTCCCGCGCCCGCGCGCCCGCGCCTGCGCCCGTTTCGTGGGAAATAATTTGTTATATTTATGCTACACCAAAAGCAATGTCTCTGAGTCTCAACTTGTTTTACCCCGAACTCCGAACATAATAAAATTGCCGTTCTATCTTTATCTGATAGAACCGGCAATTTTTAAACATTCAGAAGCATTTGGGAAAATCTTCATAATAACGCTGCACCGCGCGGTACAGCGTCGCCTTGCTGAGAAAATGCTCCATGCAGATCTCCGTGGCACTTTTGTCGCTGGTCACGAACTGGAATAGCGCCTCACGGTGCTCCCCGCCGGCCGCCCGGCATAGCTCCCGGATCTTGGCTTTTTGCTCCGGCTGCAAAAAACGATACTGCCGTGAGGCAAAATAAATATACCCCTGCCGGTCATAGCTGCATTTGATCCCGCGCTTGTATCGGTACATCCCCATCACCTCTCAACGCCCAGGAATGCCTCCCGGACAGAGCCAGAACGCCCCTGGAACTCCACCACATGATACCGCCCCAGCGGATGGATATAGCATACCCGTCCCACCATCATCTCCCGCTGATTTGTGCTCCCCGCTACAAACGGAGCCTGGAACGACACCGGTTCCCGCTCCACATACTCTCCGAGCTGTAGCTCTCCAGTTTTACGAATTCTATTTTTCCGTTTCATCATCGACATCGTTTTTAGCTCCTTCCTTGTGCCCGCCTCGCTTATTTCTAGGCGGCCTCCTCAGATAGCGCACATACTGCACCACGCTCCCCGCCGTGTAGGCAGAGCGATCCAGCACCCGCGCCCCTGGCTGCACTTTGATCTCATCATCCACGCTGCCTTCCACCACGCGCTCCCGGATCTCCGGCTTGTTCGCGCCCCGGCTTGGGATAAACCGCATCATTCCCGGCACCTCGCGCACCTGCTCGATGAGATACGCCGCCAATCCTGTGAAATCATCCTTGCTCCACAGGCTTCGGATATCCGTGCAGTCTCCCAGCTTCCAGCTCTCCCGGATTGCATCGGCATCCGCTCCCATGATAACTGCGTGAATATGCCGCCGAACCAATTCCCCAGTTTTCCCATCCATGTCCGACGCCACAAAGGCATAGCAAAGCGGACGGCCAGCCTGCCGCCGTTTCAGACGCCGAAAAAATAAGCTCCCCTGCCGCTGGCATTCCTCCAGCGCCTGGTCCTGATCCATACCGGCGAAAATCTTATCCATCGACTTGTCCGAAAAATTCAGCGTCACCAGGTATCCGCTGGAATCCGCATTGCAGTTTAGAAACCTGGCCAGCTGCCGCACCGCGCTTCTGTCATTTTCCTTCCGCCTGTTCCGATCTCTGCCTTTGACCTTCCGCCATTTGCGTTCCCGAGTCCCCTCGGGCACGACAAATCGCGTTTTCTCCACCACGCCGTTCCGGCTTATGTACATCCGCTCCATCACTCTCACCTCGCTCTCTCCCCTCTTTTGAAAAATGGTCGTAACTCTAGGCCTAAAAGAACCCGTGCCAGAAACGCGCGCGCGCGTTCTATATAATGTATCCGCAAAGGCTCTACAGCAACGCCGCCCCGCGGCGCTCCTGTCGATCCTCTCCTGCACCCGATCTATTTTGTATGGGTCGATTCCAACATCGACCCACTACGCGCTTTCACTTACATTTAAACCCAATTTTGGGCACCACACCGGCGGCACAGCCTCTTCAAAGCACCCGCGCCGCCCCATCGGATATACCAGCACCACCCTCCCGGCCTGTGTCTCCGGCGCCCTGGCCTCCTCCGGCGTGATCTTTCCCCGCAGCTCCTCGGCCAGCCCTCGAAACCCGCACCGCAGCACCGCCGTTCCCCTTGGCCAAGCCTCCTCCACCGCGCACTCACATACCGCGCAGCTCAATCGTCGTCCTCCTTGATATATCCATTGGCCTCCAGTACATCGTGAACGGCGTCAACTTGAATATGTGAGGCAAACTCCATCTTTCGGCTGCATCCAACATTGTAATATGAGGTAAAAAATACCCCATCGCGGCTTTCCGCCACAATTGCAATCCCGTCCATTCCATCCTCCATAATGTGCCGCACCGCATCTTCCAGCCATTCCACCAGGTTTTTGTTTTCGAACATATGTATTTCACTCCTTCTTTCATGGCTCCCATGTGACGTGGAGCTGTCACGACTTCGCCGTGACTGAGTGGTTGTCCCTCCCCCTCCAAATCGGATTACAGCAATCCCGCCCGCCTCGCACATAACACCTATCATTCCTGCAACACGCGCAGGTATCAATGTTCTGCCCGCCTCGAAACATGATTCCCTCCAAGTCCTGCACGGCAATCTCAAACTCCCGTTTCATATCTTCCATGGATTTTATGGTATCTGCCAGAATATCCTCCACCATCTCCCCGCAGTCATCCACATAGCACGAAGCGTCCTGCCTTTCTTGTCTCCTCCAAATATCGCATATCCTCTTGTGGATACATTCTGAGCAGTCCACTCTCATTCCCCACCATTCCCTTTCAGCGCGTCCTCGGCATCTTCGCGGGTTAGTTTTTCGGCCACGGCATCCGCGATATACCGCGTCACGGGATTGTTATGATAGAAGCATGTATTCATCGCTGATTTGAGTGCGTTTTCCCCGTCCTTTTCGGTGTAACCTTCGGCTGGCAACACCACACACCGCCCATCCCGGTCAGCCTCCGAAAGTTCGAGAAGTCTTGCAACGCCTTTCTGCTCTGCGTAGCGCATGATAATGTACCGGCCCTCTTTGTATGCTGTAACCAGTTCTATCAACCGGCTCAGGTTACATTCGTCTCCCATAATGTCCTCAATATCAGCAATGAAGTGCAGTCTGTCGGCTTCAGTCCCTTTATCGCTATACCACGCCTCACCTTTTGCGTCTCGATATGTCAGCCTCTCCACGCTTATTCCTCCTTCCGCCCCGCCGCTTTCGGCATAAACCCACGGCACACCCGGTTATCCCCATCGCACCATCCATACGCGTTGACGCACTCCGGCCGGTGGTTAGCGCAGTACGGCGCGGCATTATGTACGCCACCGGTGACAAAGTCTGTAAAACCGTCACATAGATCGCTTGCGGTTTCTTCTGCCCTTTCCGCCCGCTCCACCGCCACACGATACATACTCTCCCACTTGGCCGCCGCCTCGTTTGCCCGCTCCCTGGCCTCGTCAAGGCGCTTGCATTTTGCCTCCAGCTCTTTGCAGCGCGCTTCCGCCGCCTCTGCGCGAATCAGCAGTTCGGTAATGGATTTTGCCGCGTCCAAGCAGTCTTTGGATAAATCTGAATCTAGCTGAAGCAATCCCATTCTGTCGTATTTAAATCTGAGTTCCAACTTGTGTGCTTGCTCCTTGTAGTCCACGTCAGTTCTCCCCACTTTCAAGCGCCATTTGGCCTCCCAAATAGAGCTGGTACAGCGTTCGGCCTTTCCCATCCGTCAAATATGGAAGGAACACCTCGTCAATTTTCACCTGTCCGGCCTCGATAATCGCCATCCGTGCCATGATCCAATCTCGAACATTGCGCCATGCCGTCCTCTCAGCCTGCCCGGGCTGCGCCTTTACTCTTTGCCGCTCAAACACAGTCCGGACTCCGTCAACATTGGCTGGTAGTTTGTTTACCCCCTCACCCGCTTTTCCAGCTTCGCCCAGGCTTCCTCGGTCAAAGGGCGCCCACACTCAGGGCAGAATTTTATTCTGAAAGCCGAATTTTCTGAGATATCTTTCATGCAGCAGTCGGCGTATGGAGGACACGCAACGCACTCAGTTACCAGCGTTGCGGCCTTTCCGAATGTGTTCATAAACAGTTTTGTGCTGTTCGTTTGCTGGTAAAGCGTCGTTTTCCCGTTGCAGTATTCGCACGGCTCCCACGCCTCCCGGTCAATGTGCGCGGGAGGGTAGACGTATACTTTTACGCCGTCCTCCCTCAAATCGTCATCGCTGTAGAACTCACTAACTCCGCCCAGGTTATTTCTCAGCAAGACGCAGTCCTCGTCTTCTGGATCCTCAACAAGAGCAAGCATTGCCAGCGGCTCAACACCGTAAACGACTACTTTTACGCACCGTCCATCCATCCCCCGCAGCTGCTCCAGAGTCAGCGGCTGCCCGGCTGGCATGGTATGGACATTCATGTCCTTACCACCGGCGCGTAGTGCAGTAACCGCCAATTCCAGCGCCTGCACCACCTGCATCGGCGGGAGAGCCGGCGCGGCATAAAGCCATGTGGTAATGTGCTTGATCGCCTCTTCGTTCGTCATTTTATTTCCCCTTTCAAAACCACCTATAATTCAGTTCCGCGTCCAGCATCTCCCACCGGAACACGCGGTCATCCGGCGATATCAGCCCATCGTCCTCCATCTGGAACCGCCGGTCAAAGTCGCGGACTGTGTGGCCGTCTGCCTTGAACGTAACTGGGCTGTCATTGTCCCATTTCAGCATCAGTGCCCATAGCTCCGGATAGTTCTTCCGCAGGAGCCGAAGCTGCCCCACTCCCTGGTTATGGCAGAACCAGCAGCCACCCCTGGTTGCGGTGGTGTAAATCGGGCTGAGAAGGTCGTTTTCTTCGCACCACTTGCGGCAGTACGCTTCATCCCATCCAGCTTCTACAAGGGGGGATTTTTTGGTGTCGGACAACTGGCCGAATCTGTTCGGCTCGTCGGCGGCGATACCGAGATATTGCACGCAACCACTCTGATTTTTTTTGAATACAGGGCGTTTCAACGCGGAATTACATTCTGGGGCGCCAACCGCAGGCCACCCCGGGTAAGTTCCAGCCTTTTTACCGCTCTTTCTGATCTTGTAAAACACGTCGTCTTGAAAGTTTTTCTTTCTTTTTTTGCTGTCAAGAACACTTACTTTCAGATCGCGCTGACACCATGCGCCTTTTTGAAACGGAAATCCTCTGCACTTTCCGTCAAAAGAAGTATTTTTCAGTTTCCGGTTTTCTGGTATTTTGTAAAAAAGTTCTTCGTATGTGGTCATTGCGCAAACGTGCTCTACCTCAATCCCCCACCGCTCTTTGATGATCTTGTCTGCCTTTTTCTTAAACTCCACCATCGGCGGGAGATCTGCCGGGATCGTGTCCGTCGCCCACACCTCCGCATGAACGATCCTGTCCAGCGGCCACCCCAGCTTCTCGATGGCGCCCAGGCAGGCTAGAGAATCTTTTCCGTAGCTTAGACTGAGTATGTGCTCCATTGTGCCTCGTTCTCCATGATCTCCCGGAATATCGGGTAAAACTGCCGCCAGTACACCGCATTCCCCAGCGCCCGCAGCCGTTCCACCCGGTGTTCCTTTTTCGTCGTGAGCCTCGGAATATCCGGCTCCGTTACCCAATATCTGTCCATCCAGGCGGGAACGCCATCAACCACTCCACCCAGTCCGGGTTCAGCGTCCCGCCGCATACCGTTTGCAAATCCGGCGACCCCTGCCTCGTCTCGCAGTTGCTCGGCCCCGTTCCGCAGCTCGCTTTCGGCGTCGGAAACATCGCCACGACCTGGTCCAGTCTCGCATAGCTCTGTCCGCCTGTTCTTCCGATATGCCGCACCGTTCCATTCTTCGTCATATGCGGGTTTATTTTCGTTCTCCCGGCATCTGATGCGCTCGGTGTCGGCCACATCGCCACCGTCTCCTCGCAAACCTGCTCCCGCAGATTTGCCGGCCGCGTCCTGCCCTTCCTGGTGGTTTCGGCCTGCCGCCTCAATGACTCCGGGGATCTCTGCGGCATATAGTCCATGGTGTTGGGAGTAGCCCATAATTGCGCAGCGGTCACGTCGGTGGGCGGCGTCAACGGCACAAGCCGGAAATACAAGCGCCCCTGCTTCGTAGCCTGCGGCTTCCAAATCAGATAGCGCCTGGTCGAGCCCCAGGTTGACGAAGCCAGCAACATTCTCACCAATGACCCAAGTGGGCTGTAGCTCTTGCACAACTCGCAGCATTTCCGGCCAGAGGTAGCGGTCATCTTCCTTGCCTCGTCGCTTCCCGGCAACACTAAATGGCTGGCATGGGAACCCGCCGGAAATAACGTCAACTGTTCGAAGCCCTGTCCGCTCATAGAAACTCTCCGCTGTCAGCGTCCGAATGTCCCGCCACC
>ERZ1643251.3795-NODE-3795-length-13625-cov-10.874797_pt1 | contig 13625 bp, 8 predicted proteins | sample MGYA00579261_ERZ1643251 | MGnify/ENA primary metagenome ERZ1643251 (study PRJEB29033, sample SAMEA4952267) | chicken gut metagenome | biome: Broiler Chicken; feature: Gastrointestinal Tract; material: Caecum | place: Ireland | collected 2018 | study: Broiler... | reverse complement strand
TTCGGCAGGATCGACAACAAACTGTTCCTCTGCGCCTGGAAGGAAGGCGGCACGAAGGTGTTCAACATTATCCCCGGCGACGGCTCGCAGATGAAAAAGCTGAGCGGCGCGCTGACGCTCGGAAAGTATGCCCCGAACACCCGCGGCACCCTGCTGGAGGTTTCCTTCTGCACGGGGAGCGAAGTTTCCGCTCTGTTCGATGCCGAATATACCGTCAACACCCCCGCAAGCGGCAGCGTGGAAGTCACTTCGCAGAGTGTGGCGGTCGGCAGCGAGCTGAAAATAGTCGCAACGCCGGAGAGCGGTTACAGGGTGGAAACGCTTACGATCAACGGCATTGCCTATACATCGTACAGCGGCGTTCAGACGCAGCTTGACGGAGAAACGCTTACGGTCACGATCCCCGTATGGAACGCGAGCCGCGCGGACATCGAGGCGGCGTTCAAGCCGATCGACTATATCGCCGTAACGGGCGCGGAAGATGCGGCAAACGGCACACTCGAGGTTTCCGACCGCATCGAAGTGGGCGGAGATCTGGTCATCGAGGCGACGCCGGAGGAAGGGTATTCCTTTGTTTCGCTCACGGTAAACGGAAAAGCGTATACCGAATATGAAGGCTCTTCGATCGAATACGAAGGGGAAACGGCAATTATCACTCTCCCCGCCTGGGCGGAGAAAACTGCGGCGCTCGCCGTAACGTTTGAGCAACTCCCTGCGGCGGAAGTTTCCTTCACGATCACGCTGACCGACGCGCTGGCGGCGCAGCCGCCCGTTGCCGAGGGAACGGCGGTGCTGCTGAAATCTTCCCGCACGGGCGCCGTATTGGATTTCACGGCGGGCGCAGACGGAAAGGTCGATTGCGGCGCGTTGACGGAAGGAGAATATATCCTTTCCCTTGCAGAGGGCGGTTACAATACGTTCACGCTCAAAGTGGGCGAAGATCTGGAACCGACGTACGCCTTCGTCCGCAAAACGGTCGAGGCGGGCGAAAACGTCGCCGTCGACGGGGCGAACGTCACCATATCCGCCGATAACGCCGATGCGGAGATCTACCGCACTGCCGCGGCGGGCGAAAACTTTATGATCTCCGCCACCCTTTCAAACTATGCGGCAGGCGGCACGGGCGACGCAATCGTCGGGTTCTACGCCTTCACGGGCGCGGGCGACAAAACAGACAATGGCGGAAACGACGTCAACAAAGTGCAGGGCGGTCTGTATCGGAAAGCAGACGGCGTGTATCTGCAATTTGTCGGTAGCGCAACAACGGCAGAGTGCAAACTTCCCGAAGCGTATCAATCGGCGTTTGCGGCGGGAACGCTGCGCATCGCCCTCGGCAGGGCGCAGAGCGTGTTCTTCCTCGCGGCGGCTGTCGGAGACGGGGAATACACCCGCTTTGTCGATCTCAATATTCTGCGCTGCGATCTTACGCGGACGGGCGGCTTTACGCTCGGTCTGTATAACAGCGGGGTAGCGAACGTTACGCTTTCCGAAGTTACGTTTTTAACGGGAACGGGTATCCCCCTTGCGGGCACAATGTCTTTCTACGGAGAATGGGCGGAGGAACTCGCCTATGGAAGAACGGAAGAATTGGCGGATTACAACGTTGCCGCCGGGTCTGATTTCTATATCACCGGCCGCGTGACGGGCGAGTTCACCAACGCCGACGGCACCACGACGGGCGAGCGCAAAATCGGTTTCGCCGTATGGAACGTATGGGAAAACTGGTGGAATTCCGACGCGGACACGTCGGGGGTACACGGCGGCATCAAAGTCGGAAACGACGGGATAGCCGGGCTTGAATGGGCGACGGATAACGGATGGCAATGGCCGTGGAAAGATCTTCCCGCGGGAGGGCAGGATGCCTACGAGAACGGCGAGCTTATCTTCGGCTTCGGCAGGATCGGCGGAAACTTCTTTATCTGCGCAGGCACGTCGGAAGAGAACATGGCGTTCAGTGTTCTCCAGACGGCGGGCGGAAAGCTCTCCGATAAAAATCTCGTCATCGGCAAATGGTGCAACCACGGCGATGTGCGCGGCGCGCTTGCAGACGTGATGTTCTACACGGGCGAAGACGTTCCCGTCGAGCTTCCTTCCGCATGAGCGGGCGCACGGCAAACGGTATAACGCGGGCGCGGGCTGCATAAGCCCTTGGGTAAAAGCCTCCGCCGCAGCTCGGCGGAGGCGAAATTTTTAGGAGAACCAATATGAAAAAGATCATGCGGGCAGTTTGCCTTTTCTTGGCGTTTGCCGCGGCGCTCTTTTGCGCCGCGTGCGGAGGGGAAGATTACGGAACGCTGACGATCGCCGATATCGAGAATCTGGAGGTCGGCAAAACGGCAGCGATCGAGCCTGTATTTTCCAAAGAAGAGTTTACCGAAGAGATAACCTATTCGTTCACGGGCGATGCGATCGCCATCGAGGACGGCACCGTCACCGCGCTGGAGGGCGGCGCGACCGTGCGCGTTACGGCGACGACGGAGCATCACGAAACGACGTTCAAAGTGACGACCGCCGAGGAAAAAGTGTACGGTACCTTCACCGTGGAAGACGTGATCGGGCTTCCCGCAGGGAGCAGCGCCGATTTGCAGATCGAATTTACCCCCGCGGGAACGGAAGAAAAAATATCCTATCAGTATTCGGGCAGCGACATCATCATCGGCGACGGGCGCGTCACCGCGATCAACCCGAACAAGACGGTCGAAGTGACCGCAAAGACGGAACATTACCGGACGACGTTTACGGTAACGACGGTTTCGTCCGTCCTTGCTGAGCACGACGTAACGGCTTGGGTGGGATACCCTGCGAGCGAGCTGCCCGCATCGTCGTTCGGCGCGGACGAAGCGTATGAATGGAGCGGCGAAAACGATGCGATCGCAACGTTCGATGCGGAAAAGCGCACCGTCACCGCCGTCGCCCCCGGCTCTTTCACTTTGCGCGCGGAGAGCAGCGAACACATCGAAATTTACAACATTACCGTAAAAGCGGTGGCAAAGAGCGGCATCAAATGGGATATGTCCGTAAATCAAATCGGGGTTCCTCTGGATACATCCTTTTCCGAGCAGGCGACCGAACAGGTCACCCAAAAATGGAACAGCAATGGCGGCAATGAAGAAACGACGCTGTTCATCGGGGATTCGTTCTTTGACCAGCGCCATTTCTGGACGAATTTCGATACCGTCTATGCCGGGAAGAACGCGATCTGCTCGGGATTGAGTTCGAGCACGACGTACGATTGGGAGCAGCTTGCCGAAACGCATTTGAAAGGTCTTTCGCCGAAAAACATCGTCATGCACATCGGCACAAACAATTTTTATGACGACGGCGATTCGGTTGAGGATGCGACCGACGGGCTGCAGAGACTGTTCACGGTGCTGCATGCCGAATTGCCGGATACAAAGATCTATTACTTTGCGATCACGCAGAGGACGGATACAAAGTACAGCGCACAGGTGCGCGAAACGAACGATGCGATGCAGGAATGGTGCGCCGCCCGCAGCTGGATTGAGTTCCTCGATACGGAAAATTCTTTTTCGGCAAACGACCTGCGCGACGACGGCGTTCATCCGAAGCTCGAAGCGTACAGAATCTTTACGGAAGCGCTGCAGCGCGCAGGCATTGAAATTTCAGACAAGTAAAAAGGAAGACGGAGAGATATGAAGCGGATGGTCAGAACGGTACAGGAACTTTCAGCCGAGGAAAAACTGCGGCTGATCTGCGGCAAAGATTTTTGGCATACAGACGATTTGGGCGGCAAAATACCGCAGATCACCGTTGCCGACGGGCCGAGCGGGCTTCGTATCGTCAAAGAGCGCGCGGAGGACGGGTCGGAAACGGCGTACCCCGCTGCGGCATACCCTGCGATCTCGCTGCTCGCAAACACATGGAACAGGGCGGCTGCGGCGGAAATGGGGGAATGCCTCGCCGACGAATGCCTCGAAAAGGGCGTCGACATTCTGCTCGCGCCGGGCGTGAATATCAAGCGGCACCCCCTCAACGGGAGGAATTTCGAATATTTTTCGGAAGATCCCGTTCTCGCGGGCGAAATGGCAAAGGCGTACATCGGAGGGCTGCAGGGGGGCGGCGTCGGCGCATGCCTGAAACATTTCTGCTGCAACAATCTCGAATACGACCGTCTGAACCAGTCGAGCGAGGTCGACGAACGGACGCTGCGGGAGCTGTATTATCTGCCGTTCGAGATCGCCTGCGAAGCGCAGCCCGTTTCGCTCATGTGCAGCTATAACCGGATCAACGGCACGTTCGGCGCGGAATACGCGAAGGGTTTTGCCCTTTTGCGCGGCGAATTCGGGTTCCGCGGGGCAATTGTTTCCGATTGGAGCGCCGTGCGCGACAGAACGGCGTCCGCCGCGGCGGGGCTGGATCTGGAAATGCCGTTCAACGGCGAAAATTACCGCAAGCTGTGCGAAGATTACCGCCGCGGCGCTCTTTCCGACGCTGCACTCGATGCCTGCGCGCAGCGCGTGCTCGATCTGGTTTATCGCTGCAAAGAAATGCGGCAGGGCAAAAAGCCTGCCCGCACGGATAAGGAGCGCCGCGCGGCGGCGCGGCGGATCGCCGCGGAGGGCATGGTGCTTTTGAAAAACAACGGCGTTCTGCCGCTGCAAGCGGGAGGCAGCGCCGCGCTTTCGGGCTGCTATGCCCGCCCGGATACCTGCGGCATGCTGCGCGGCGGCGGTTCCTCCGCCGTAAACCGCGGGGAGGAAAAGTTCGATTTGCCTGCGCGGCTTGCCGAACGCGGCACAGAGGCGCGCTATGAAGGCGCCTTCCGCTACGATGAAGTGGAATCGTTCGGGCAGAGTGCCCGCCGCGCCGCCCTGCTTGCGGCGGAGTGCGATTGCAGCATCGTCTGCGTCGGGCTGGGCGAAAAATTCGAGCGCGAGGGCGCAGACCGCGAAACGGCGCGCCTTCCCGCCGTGCAGGAGCGGGCGATCCTGGAATCGGCAAAGAGCAACCCGAACACGGTCGTGGTCGTCTTCGCGGGGTCGTATATCGATATGAGCGCTTGGGAAGAGAAGGCCGCCGCCATCCTTTTTGCGGGGTATCCCGGAACAGGCGGCGACGACGCGCTCGCCGATATCCTCGTCGGGAAAGTCAATCCGAGCGGAAAACTTTCCGAAACCTTCCCGCGCTGCCTTGCCGACGTACCCGCGGCGGACGGGCGCTGCGTTTCGGCGGGCGTTACCCGTTATACGGAAGGGCTCGGTGTGGGGTATCGCTGTTTTTCTACAAACGATGTACCCGTTTTGTTCCCCTTCGGGCATGGCCTGAGTTATTCGGCATTTGTGTACAGCGATCTTTCGGCGAGCGCGGAGGGCGGTGCTCTGCACATTTCGTTTGCGGTCGAAAACGCTTCGGAGCGGAGCGGCGCGGAAACGGTGCAGGTATACGTTCGGGAATGCGTTCCGCTCGTCAGCCGGCCGGACAGGGAGCTGAAAGATTTCGCCAAAGCGGAGATAGCGGCGGGCAAGCGGAAACGTTTCTCCTTTACGCTCGGTCAGCGCGCGTTCGCGCATTGGTCGGCGTCAAAGGACTGCTGGGAAGTGTCGGACGGCGTTTACGAGGTTCTGATCGGTTCGTCGGCGCAGGATATCCGCCTGCGCTGCAAACTCTGTATAAAAAACGGAGAAATTCTTTTGCGCTGACGCGCATTATCTGATACAATAGGTATGGAAGGAAACATGGGATATACATACAGAGGGGATCTGCCGCAAACGGGCGTCCGTTTCCGCACGGAAGACGCCGCCCTGCAAGAGCTGTTCGAGCTCGCGCAGCAAAAGGCAAAGAAGAATATCTTTGATTTCGGCGGCACGAAGGTCATGATCGAAGGGTCGGCGCTTTACCGCGGCGTGTGGATCGAAACGCAGCCGATGGGCGGCGAAATTTACGCCGCGCAGGATGCGGAAGTCGCTCTCGGCAATCAGCTGATCTTTATAAACAACGCGCGCGAAGACGGGCGCCTGCCCGGGTGTATCTTTTTTGAAGAGGGGAAGCTGCGCTGCCGTTACGATATGCTGCAGGGGTACTGTTTTCCCGTTCCCGCGCTGAAAACGGCGTGGTGGATCGGCTTGGACAAGGGGTATCTTTCCGCGCTGTATAAGGCGCTGCGCGCGCACGACGAATATCTTTGGAAATACCGCGACCCCGCAGGCACAGGCTGCCTGCAATCGTGGTGCGTGTGGGATACGGGGGAGGATAACGGCGTACGCTTCGGCAAGGCGTGCGACAGCTGGAGCGGCGAAACGCCGCCCTGCTTTGAAAGGATGCCCTTTTATTCAATGGACGTCATGAGCTATTCCTACGACGGGCGCAAAACGCTCGCGCGCATATCGGAGCTGCTCGGGAACGGCGAGGAAGCGATGTGGCGGGAAAAGGCGGAGTATGTCCGCCGGCGGCTGCGCGAATATCTGTGGCGGGAGGAAAAGGGCGCGTGTTACGACCGCGACCGGTTCGGAAACTTTACGGATACCCTCCTGCACAACAACCTGCGCTGCATGTATCACGGCTCTTTCACGCAGGATATGGCGGAGAGGTTCGTGCGGGAGCATCTTCTCAATTTGAACGAGTTCTGGACGCCTTTTCCTCTGCCGTCCGTCGCCGCAAACGATCCCGCGTTCCGCAATCTCGGAGAGAACAACTGGAGCGGGCAGCCGCAGAGCCTTACCTACCAGCGCGCGATCTTTGCGCTGGAAAATTACGGGTTTTATTCGGTCATGAAACAACTGGGAGAAAAGTATCTCTCCGTCATGAAGCGGTATAAGATGTTCGTGCAGCAATTTGACCCGTTCCTGTGCAAGCCGAGCATGTCGCACGACGATTACGGGCCGTCCATCCTGGCGGTGTTCGCGTATGTGGCGCACCTGTACGGGATCTTCCGCGACGAGGATACGCTCGCCTGGACGAGCGCGGGAGGCGCAGACGGCGAATACGAGCAGACGATCGGCGAAAACCGGTACACTTTGTCGCGTTTCGGCGATACGTTTACGGGATTCCGGAACGGAAAGGAACTGTTTTCGGCGTCGGCGGGCGTGCGCGTCGTCACCGACTTTGAGGGAAAAATACGGGCGCTGATCGGGATTGACGGCGGCGCCGTGCGGCTGAATGCAGGCGGCAGAACGCTGTACGGGGGCGAGCTCCCCGCCGACAGATGTGTCCGTTTCGGCGCGTAGGGCGCAAATTCAGAGAGGAGAACAAAAATGGAATTCAACTATCATCGGCAACTTGTGGCGCAGAAGGGCGCCTGCGCTCCGCGCAGCTATTATATACCCTTCCCCGAACCGGAATTTTCCTTCGACAAGGGGCGTTCCGCTTTTGTTACGGAGCTGAAAAACTGGCAGTTCGGCTATTTCCCGTCCCTGCCCGAAGACGCGCTCGGCGCCGCCCTGCCGCACGCCGTAAAGGTGCCGCACTGCTGGCAGCGCGACGGGTTCGGCAAGGATATGTATTCAAACATCGCCTATCCTTTTCCGTACGACCCGCCGCACATCGACGGGGAGAACGCCTGCGGCATATACGAAACGGGGTTTGACCTTCCGGAAAAAACGGGGCGGTATTATCTGAATTTCGACGGCGCCGACAGCTGCCTGTATGCGTTCGTCAACGGAAAATTCGCGGGGTATTCCACCGTTTCGCATTCTCCCGCCGAGTTCGATATAACCGATTTGCTGCAGAGCGGCAAAAACCGCATCCGCGCCGTCGTATTCCGCTGGTGTACGGGTTCGTACTTGGAAGACCAGGACAAGCTGCGCATGAGCGGCATTTTCCGCGACGCGTATATCCTGCACCGCGCGGAAGGGCATCTCACCGATTATAAAATCGAATCGGACGTTGCGGGCGGCAAAGGGATCGTCCGCTTTACTGCGGACAAGGAGTGCGCCCTGTCGCTGTTTTTCGGCGGGGAAAAGGTCGCTTCCGCCGAGGGCGGCAGTGCCGTCTTCGAAATCGAAAACGCGAAGCTGTGGAGCGCGGAGCGGCCGGATGTCTACGAGCTGGTCATCTTCTGCCGCGGCGAATATATCCGCGAATACGTCGGCATCCGCAGGGTGGAAACGGACGGCAGCGTCTTAAAGCTCAACGGCGCGCCGATCAAGCTGAAGGGCGTCAACCGCCACAGCATGACGGTGAACGGGTATGTGGAAACGCTCTCCGACCTCGAACGGGATTTAAAGATGTTTCGCAAATATAATATCAACGCGGTGCGCACGTCGCACTACCCGCCGCATCCGCTCTTTCCCGTTCTGTGCGACCTGTACGGCATCTATCTCATGGAGGAGGCGGATCTGGAAACGCACGGAACGATCCTGCAGCACAACGACCCGTCCGACCTCGGATTCTTTTCCGATATATCTTCCGACGAGTGCTGGAAAGAACTGTATCTGCACCGCGCGCGGCGGATGTACGAGCGGGATAAAAACCGCGCGAGCGTCATCATCTGGTCGGTCGGCAACGAGTCCGGCTGGGGGTGCAACACCGAGGCGATGGCTCTGTATCTCCGCGGGGAAGATACCCGCCCCGTGCATTACGAGGGCGTGTACGACCCCGTAGCGGACGAATGGCGGGAGGAGCACTGCCTCGACCTGTGCAGCCGCATGTATCCGTCTTTGCAGGACGTTTGCAAAATTTTGGACAGAGGCGTCCAAAAGCCCTTCGTTCTGTGCGAATATACGCACGCCATGGGCAATTCCTGCGGCGACGTGAAGGATTATTGGGATATCATCTACGCGCGCGAAGAGATGTGCGGCGCGTTCGTGTGGGAATGGTGCAACCACAACGTTTACAGGGACGGAAAGATCCTCTACGCCGGCGATTTCGGCGAGGAAGACAAGAATTACTGCCGCGACGGAAATTTCTGCACGGACGGATTGGTGGATACCGACCGCACCCCGCACCCTTCGCTGCTGGAGGTGGCGGAAGTGTACGCGCCCGCCGCCGTCGAACGGACGGAGGAAGGATTCTTCGTGCGCAACCGCCGCGATTTTCTCTCCCTCGACGACCTCGCCTGCACCTGTACCCTGCGCAAAAACGGCGAAGCGCTGCAAACGTATTCCGTCGACGTAACGGGCATACCCGCCCGCGCGGCAAAGAGGGCGGAGCTGCCGCCGCTGCCGTCGGAGGAGGGGTATGTCACTGCCGACTTCGTATTCACGAAGGGCGGGGAATACGTCGGGAATACGCAGTTTGTGCTGAACGACCGCCTCGCCTTTGCGGGGTCGGAAAAGCGGCTGCAAATCGAACGCGCGGGCGACGCCTTTGCGGCGGAGGGCGCCTCGTACCGCGCCGCCGTCGACGGGTTCGGGCGGCTTTGTTCGCTGTCTGCGGGAGGGAAAGAGGCGCTCGCCGCGCCCGTTTCGGTCGGCGCATACCGCATCCCCACCGACAACGACGTCTGGATCCGGCAAAAGTGGGAAAAATACCGCCTGGAAACGGCGCGCTTTTATCCGCGCAGCGTAACGGCGGAGGAGGGCGGTCTGACCTTTGCCGGCGTGTTTGCCGCGGGCATGGTCGAGCCTGCCTTCGATATGCGGCTGCGTTATACATTCTTTGAAGACCGCATTTCCGTCCGTCTGCAGGCGGAAAAGCGCGCATGGGTGGATAACGTACCCCGCCTCGGTTTCGTATTCCGTTTGGACGGGCAGCTGTGCTGCGCCGAATATTTCGGCAGGGGAAAGGCGGAGGCGTACGAGGACAGGCGCCTCGCCTGCCCCGTCGGAAAATATACCGACAGCGTCAAAAACATGTACGTTCCCTATGTGCGCCCGCAGGAGAACGGCTCGCACTGCAACAGCCGCTATGTAACGTTGTCCGGCGGGGGCAGCCGCTTCACCGTGCGCAGCGAAGGGGATTTCAGTTTTTGCGTAAGCCCGTACGCGCTCGGCGATTTTAAGCCGCACGCGCACGAAATGCAGCCGTCCGACGACGTGTATCTGTACGTCGATTACCGCATGTGCGGGCTGGGTTCGCATTCCTGCGGGCCTGAATTGCAGGAAAAGTACCAGATCAGGGAAAATACGATCGACTTTGCGTTCGACATACTTCTGTCGTAAACGAGCGCAAAAACAACTTGGAGGTTCGCAAGGTCGCCTTTCTCCGCCCCCCCGCCTGCCCGACTGCGGCGGCCGGGTCTGGCTCATCGAGGAAGGGTAAACCGTGCCGGAGGGCGTTTGCCGGAACAGGGTTTGCGCAAATCGACAACTTGAATAAAAAGCAAGGCGGCAAAAAGTTCTTTCTGCCGCCTTATCTATTATTATATATAGTCGGATAAATAAAGGGAAACAGCCGTATGTCTGAAAAATCGGAATTGCGGATTCACGGTCGTTTCTGTACGGTTCGAAGCAAATCCCGTCTGCCCATCGGCGCGGGAAAGGTTCCCTTGTATAAAATGTTAATCCGGGCAACGAACGCTGCCGGGCATGAGCAAAAGAAAGAGTCGGTTTTTCAGGACGATCGGCTTGCCGCATTTTCAGAAGATCGGCCTTTCGAAAACTTTTTGGTGGAGCCTTTTATAATAAATTCAGAGGAAATTTTGATGTTTTGCGTGAATTCATCGGGGGCAACGATATTCCGAATCAATATTTTGGCTGCCGTTTTTCCTAACAGCAGGGTGTTTTGGTGGATGGAAGTTAACGGAATCGGAAGAAATTTGTCCATAGCGAAAACGGCGGAATACTCGCCGTTGAAACGGCGGGAAAAAGATACTCCTTTGAAACGAAAAAGGGCGGCAGGTATATCGTCGGCGAAGCGGGTATTGCGGAAGCGGGTTGCTGATAATATTTTGCGGAGGATAGATTTGTAATGGAAAAGCAAAAGGAAAGAATAATTGTATTTGCCGGTGATTCCACCACCGATTCCGAAAAACTGAATACGTTTGACCGGTTGGGTACGGGTTATGTAAAACTGGTTCACGACGCGTTGGTTGCCTTCCGGCCGGAGGAAAAGTATTGGGTGGTCAATGCCGGGGTCAGCGGCAACACTTCACGGGATCTGCTTGCCCGCTGGGATGAAGACGTTCTTGCCTGCTCGCCAAATAAAATATTTTGTATGATCGGCGTCAATGATGTCTGGCGCAGGCTCGACCAAACCGGGCGAACCGCAGATCTTGTTTACGAAGACGAATACGAAGAAAATCTCAGCAAAATGGCTGAAAAAAGCAAAGCCGTGAAAGATTTTTGTTTTATGACGCCTTTTTTGATGGAACGGAACTCGCAGGATGAAATGCGCTGTATGGTGCAGAATTATGCACAGATTATGAAGAAGGTCGCACAAAAATACGGAAGGGCGGTGTTGGATATTCAGCAAAAATTTGACGAATTTATGAAGATCCGCTCGGGTCTATCGATCTGCGGCGACAGGGTGCATCCGGGATCGATTGGTTCGTTGATCATCGCGCGCTGTATTTTGCAGAACAAAACCGGATTCTGCGGCGAGGAATAAGGGAACGGGCGTTGCGGGAAAAACCGTTTGACGCGACAAGAAAGACTATTGAAAAAAGGGCGTGCCGCGCAGTTAGGCACACCCTTTTGTAATCGGAGATGAGCCGATTCGTCCGGATATGGAGGGAAAATGCGCGTCCGGAAAAGATTTTTTGTTAAAATTGGATGGAATTTTATTAAAAATTGTTTTTAATGTTTACATTGCCGCCCGCAATGTGGTATAATGAAAAAAATAATGCGGAGGCGCGCATATGTTTTCGGCTAAAGTCAAAAGCTATGCCAAAATCAACCTTTCGCTGAATATCGCGGGCACAGCCGGCGGCTATCACCTCATCGACAGCGCTGTTTGCTCGATCGATATTTACGATACCGTTTGCGCGAAACCGCGCCGCGATGCGCTCGTCAATGTATATATGCACGGCAGGGGGAGCGAATCCATCCCGCCTGAAAAAAATAATGCGGTCAAAGCGGGCGAGGCGTTCGTTTCCGCGTTCGGCACGCGCGGAGCGGATATTGAGATCTTTAAGGATATACCCGTCGGCGCAGGACTGGGCGGTTCTTCCGCCGATGCGGCGGGCGTTTTAAACGCGCTCGCCAAATTATATAAGATCGACGCCCCCGCGGAATTAAAGGCGCTTGCAGACGGTTTGGGCAGCGATACGGGTTATATGCTCCGCGGCGGGTTTGCGCGAATTTCCGGGCGGGGCGAGCGGGTCGAACCGATTTTTTCGCCGCGGCAGTACAATATGCTCTTGTTTTTGCCCGATTCGCCCGTTTCCACGCCCGCCTGCTATAAAAAATACGACGGATCGCCCGATCCCCTTCGCGCGGATACGGCGCGCTTGTGCGCCGCGCTCGCCGCGGGGGATTTTGCAGGGGTTGCCGCGAACGCATACAATGCGCTCGGGGTTCCCGCGTGCGCGCTCAATCCGGAATGCGCGGCGGCTCTGGCGGCGGCAGGGGCGCTTTCTCCTTCCGCCTGCGCCGTAACCGGGTCGGGCAGCGCCGTGTTCGCTCTGTTCGAAAGCGAGGAGCTTTGCCGCTGGGCGAAGAGCCGGTATCGGGGAAAAATCAAAACGCGCATCGTCAAAACGGTCGAACCGCGGCGGGGCGGAGCATTTCTGCGCAGCCCCTACCGCCTGAACGAAAGCGATACAAAATAACGCCGCTTCGGCGGACGGAGGATATATGGAAGAAAGGAATCTGGAACTGGACGACGACGGAAAAATCAAGCTCCGTAAGCGAAACGAGGGGGATGTTGCAGTGGATCTCCCGGAAGAGGATGACGACGGCATCGTGCTCGACGTTCCCGATCTCAAAGGTTTCGAGGAGGAAAAGGAGGAGGACGACGAGCGGCTTGTGCAGGGCAGCGACGCGTGGGAAGCGGAGCTGCGCCGGCGCAAAGCGGAGTCGGAAAAGGTATTCGGAGAGGGAGAAGCGCTCTTTGCCGCCGGCGATTACGACGGCGCGGGCGAGAAATACCTCGACAGCGCCGCCCTGTACGGTGCAAACTGGCGGCCGTGGTTCGGCGTTGTACGCGTGCAGACAAAGGATTTTACCGATTTTGCCGGCATATACGACTGCGAAAACGCTTACGACCGCGCCTTCAAGCGGATGCCGAAGGCGGAACGGGAGGCGCTGGCGGAAAAATATGTTCCGTCGCTTACGGTTCGGGCGGAAGAGTGCGGCAGGGCGCGGGAAAAATTCACCGCCGAAGACGTGCAGCAGCGCGAAGGCGCGCGGGAGAGCATTGAGCGGGCATATGTGGGCGCGCGCAAAGTTCTCATCATCGCCGTCGCGGTCTTCGCTGTATTCCTCGCCGCGGGCTGTATTCTGGCGCCGTTCGTCAACACCGTGCCGGATGTACGGTTTCTCGTTCCGTGCATCGTCTGCTTTGCCCTGGCGGTCGCGTCCGCCGCTTACCTGGCTGTGGTTCTGCGCCGGTTTGTTTCTGCGCGGAAATCGCTGACGCGCAACCGCCGTGCGGGAACAACCGCAGCGGGCGAACAGGCGCGCATCTATGCGGAGGAAGAGGAGCTGATCCGCTCGATCATTGAAGATTTTACGAAATAGGTTCACAAATTTTCTTTTGAGCTGACAAAAGAAAATTTCGTGAGGAAAAGGGAGAAACCAGCCGACAAGGCGGCGGTTTCTCCCTCTTTTTTGCCCTTTTAAGGGCAC